>Ga0180437_10000043_pt1 | contig 260685 bp, 180 predicted proteins | sample SS_ome_4_FD_132410 | JGI IMG/M metagenome (GOLD analysis project Ga0180437, IMG submission 132410) | Hypersaline lake sediment archaeal communities from the Salton Sea, California, USA - SS_3_D_1 metaG | ecosystem: Environmental > Aquatic > Non-marine Saline and Alkaline > Hypersaline >... | reverse complement strand
GGGAAGGCCAAATCTTCAAATTCGCTTCGTCCATCCCTTCAGATTCATCTTTGGATTCAGTACTAGACAGCTAGGCACTCATTAGTATGATGAGCCACCCCTCGTAAATACAATTCTAAGGGCGAATATATAGCAAAAATAGAGATAGCCTACTGATATTAAAATAAATAACGAGGCTCGACCCCGATTAACAATTGATTAGAGTTTGAAGCCGATCAGGTTCCAGAAGTTCAAGAACCAGGCGAAGACAATACCTGCCAGGACGATCAGAGTGTAGTGAACGCGGGCGCAGCCTGACCAGTATTTCTTGACCCAGGCCAGGAACATGAAGATGATGGATACGAGCAAGAACACCAGGCTTATCAAAGGTAAAATGAGCAGTGTTTTGATACCTGAAGGGTAGCCGTAGATCATCTCATCCATAGCATTCGCATGTGTCACCAAAAAAGCAACGAGGAAGATGATATTCAAAAGACTCATGATGCCGACAAACCAGCGTGCGGCTTTCGATCCGGATTTTTCTTCCTTGGGTGCTTTACATATTTTGCCGAATAATGCCCTTAGCGGCCAGCGGAGTGCTGTAAGGAAAAGGATTATTGAGACCGCAAGAATAAGGTAGTTGAAGGAGGGGGCTTCGTACCAGGCGAGTTTTTCGAGAGCCATGTGCGGGAACGGGCCGATAAAACCATGCGTTACCTGGCCCTCTTTATTCTCTCGAAATGCAAATAAACCCGGTCCGTTGATCTCACGAAACAGGCCCGGTTCGACCTCGACCATCTGGATGGCATCCATGCCCATGGGCGCTTTGGCCAACAATGTCCCTTCCTCTGTGGCCACGATGTTTATGGTCATCAGGAGACGCATGAGCTTGGTGTATTTGGTGTAGACGGACCTGTTCATGGCATAGGCCCCTGTGTATTTCTTGGCTCGGTCTTTGAAATCCGCCGGCGGTGTTATCTTGGCCACAGGAGGAACAGGATGGAACCGATCAAGGAGAGCTTGGAGAAGGTGTTCACGACTCTCTCCGCCGCCTCCGGCACTGTTATAGGATAAAAAGAAACCCATATTTTCTTCAGGGAGCAGGACGAAAAAGCTGTGGAACCAGATGGTGTCCCCGCCGTGTTCGATAATCCGTAGATTGTTCAGATCGTGCTCCCAGAATCCGTGGGCATTTCCCCAGAGTTTGGGATGATGGGAGTGGAGCCGGCTGTGCATGAGCTCGGCCGTCTCTTCTTTGAGGATTCGTCTATCCTTGTATTGCCCTTTTTGGAGATGGGCGATGGCGAATTTAGCCATGTCCACAGCCGAACCGCTCATGCATCCGGCCGGACCGATGCCGTTGACCAACTCAAAATCTTCGACCTCATAAACACCGTTTTTATAGGAATATCCTACAGACATATGATCTTTCAGATGGGCTGGAAGAGGCTGCCTGAATGTGCTGTAGTTCATCTCGAGGGGTTCGTAGATGTTCTTTTCCACGTATTCTTCGAAGGATATTCCCGAAATGATTTCGACGATATAGCCGGCAAGAGCTGTTCCATAGTTGGAATAGGCAGACACGCTTCCGGGTGGGAACACGCGGGCTGGCAGTTTTGCTTTGAGTTGCTCTTCGAGAGTGACCATTTCTTCCACCTTGTGGGCCCAGATGCCGCCCACTTCTTCAAATCCGGGCGTATGGGTTAAAAGATGTTTCATGGTTATCGGTTCGGGAAAAGTATCCGGAATTTTGAATGCTTTGAGATAAGTGTTGACGTCGGCATCCAAGTCGAGTTTGCCCTGCTCGTAGAGCTGCATAACAGCGGTCCAGGTAAAAAGCTTGGAAACTGAGCCGGGCCTGAACATGGTCGTGTCCGGGGAAACCGGTTTCTTTTTCTCTATGTCGGCGTATCCGTAACCTTTTTTGAAGATGATTTCACCGTCCTTGACCATTGAGAAAGTAGCCCCGGCGATGTGATTGGCCTTCATGTGGGCATACATGATCCCGTCGATAAAGGCTTCCAGTTTCATGACCTCTGCTTCTGCTGAAAGGACATGAGATTTTTCCATTTCAGGGGGTGCTTCCTGACCTTGAAAGGTCAGAGGAACAATCCCCAAAATGAGAATAAGAACCAGCCACTTTTTCATATTTCCTCCTTTTCCTATTTCTGGTTTGGCTTAGCCATATTAATGAAATTAAATAAGTTAATCCTTATTTGACGCTAAATTATGAGATTAAACATACAATTTTGGCCATAAAAAGCATGCTCTAAGATTTGTGACCTCAGAATTTATACCCCAGCAGATTCCAGTAATTAAGGAACCAGAGAGTAGCGAGCGAGGCCAATACAACAAGTGTATAATGAAGCCGACCACACCAGGTCCAGTATTTTTTACTCCAGGCAATAACCATGAAGATGATGGCGAACAGGGTGAGAAGAGCGGACACAAGAGGGAAGGCCAGGAGGATTTTTACCTGAGTGGGTATGCCGAACATAAATGACATCTCATCCTGGATGGATACAAAAAGGCCTACGACGAAAGCCAGGTACAATATGCTCATCATTCCTGCTGTCCACCGGGCAGATTTTGGCGCTTGAATCTCTTCTGTTTTGCATTTGCACAGTTTTCTAAAAATGGCACTCAGAGGCCACCTCAGGGACGTTAAAAATAAAATTCCGCATAAGGCCAGCAAAAAATAGGAGAAATTCGGACTTTGATACCAGGGGACTTTTACGAAGGCGAAGTAGGGAAGGGAATCAAACAGCATGGTTGTGATGTCGCCATTCTCATCGGCTTCAAAGACGATTCTGTCTCTTCCTCCGACTTCCTGGAAAATGTAGGGCTCCACCTCGACCCATTGCTTGTTGGCCGCAAAAAGGTTCCCTTCTTTTGTGGTCGAAACGCTGTAGTTCATCATCAGCGCCATAAGCTTGGCCCAAGTCGTATGGATCACACGGGTAGGTCTGTAATTTCCTGTGCATTGCTGCGTGCGTTTCTTGAAATCTGAGGTGGATTTTGCCACAGACATCTCAGCTGGATGGTATCGGTCGAGAAGGGCATAGGTCAGATCTATTCGTGGAGAGCCACCGCCTCCGACACTGTTATAGGAGACAAAAAACCCCTCATTTTTTTCCGGAATCAGGACAAGAAGCGAGTGAAACCAGATAGTATCGCCGCCATGGCCGATCGTGCGCAAATTATTGGCATGGAGCTCCCAGAAACCGTAGGCATTACCGCTGACCTCCGGGTGATTTGTGAAGAGGAGAGATTGCATAAGCCGAGCCGTCTCCTCTTCCAAGATTCTATTTTCACCGAATTGGCCGTACTGGAGATGGGCGATCATGAAATTGGCCATATCCGTGGCACAGGAACTCAAAGCTCCGGCCGGCGCCATCCCGTTTATGAGTTCGAAAATTTCCGCATTGAATACGCCTTTTTTGAAAGTGTATCCGGTTGACATATAGTCTTTGAGATGGGGTGGAATCGGTTGCCTGAAGGTGCTGATGCTCATACTGAGCGGCTCGAAGATGTTTTTTTCGATATATTCTTCAAAAGGCATACCTGATACGACTTCGACAATATAGCCTGCTAAACCAGTTCCATAGTTGGAATAGGCCGTAAGTTTTCCGGGGGGGAGGACCCTGGCCGGGATGTTTGTCGATACATATTTCTTCAGAGTCCAGAGATCTTTCGCATCCTTCACGGCCATATCACTGATCATCTCCTCGAATCCCGGTGTGTGTGTCATCAGATGTTTGAGTGTGATCGGTGTTCCATATTTGTCTGGAATCTTGAAATCTTTAAGGTACGTGTTGACGTCGGCATCGAGATCAAGTTTTCCTTGTTCAAAGAGCTGCATGACAGCCGTCCAAGTAAAAAGCTTGGAAACAGATCCCGGGCGGAACATGGTCTCATCAGCCTTGACAGGCTTTTTCTTTTCCACATCGGCATACCCGTACCCTTTGGCGAAGAAAATTCCTCCGTCTTTGACATAGGAAAAGGTTGCGCCGGCGATGTGATTGGCTTCCATGTGAGCTTTCATGATCCCGTCGACAAAGGCTTCGAGGTCAGCCGCATCAGCCGGCCCCTCGCCCTTTTCAATCTCTGTTCTCTCTTCTTGCCCCTGAAATGTTCCTGGGATGATGAGAAGAATAACACAAAGTGCCAGTGCGATTTGGATGGCTTTTTTCATGTTTGCTCCTTTCGGGGATAGGTCTCTGTGATTATCTTATTGATTCAGTTTAATAGTATTATAAAGCATAAAAATTATTGTGTAAAAAAAGTGTTCTTCATTATCTGACATCCCTATGATGCCCTTACCCCGATAAAATCCGATCTGTGTCGGTTTTTATATCTCTGCATATATATCACAGGCTGTATGGTCGGTCAATATGAGATACGGAATTGTCCAGCCAGAAGTTTATATCAGAGGCCGGATCTTGACTCCTTTTTCCGCAAAATATCTTTACAAGGAGAACAAGGATTTATAAAATCTGTACCATCAAAAGCATACTTCGTAAGGTTATTCGGAATGAGGTGCGCAATGAAAAAAATGTCCTTTAAAAACTTCATGATCCTCTTTTTCTTACTCGTTTTCATCACCAGCTTGATATCAGCTCAAGATCTGTCGAAAACCTATACAGCGCATGATTATTTCAACTTCGAGTGGACCTCCGATCCCCAGATATCTCCTGATGGCACAAAGGTCATTTATGTCCGGAATTTCATGGATGCCACGACAGACCAGTTTTATTCCAATCTCTGGGTTGTCAATTTTAACGGGACTGATAATCGACCTCTCACGAGCGGGCTCTGCCATGACAGCTCGCCGCGCTGGTCACCAGATGGCCGCCAGATCATCTATCTTTCTGATAAAGATGGGAAACCACAGATCCATAAACGTTGGATGGATACCGGAGAGAGCGTCGTTTTGACGAACTTGCTTTTTCCGCCCACGAACATCACCTGGTCACCGGATTCCAAATCGATCGCTTTTTCAGCGCCCGTTCCTACCATGCCCCGGACGATTGCTCAGATGCCGCCAGCTCCACCTGGAGCAAAATGGGCACCACCCCCGCGCATTGTCGATAAAATCGTCTATCGCTTCGATGGAATAGGTTACCAGATCAGCATGGGTTACATGCATCTCTTTGTCATGCCGGCCAATGGAGGCACGCCGAGACAGCTCTCGCAGGGCGATTTCAATCATCCCCTGCCCATGTTCGGAGGGGGGATAGCTTGGGCCCCTGACAGCAAACACATTCTTCTCTCGGCATGCCGGAGGAATGACTCTGACCTAGAGTTGCTGGATACGGAAATCTATGAATTCGCGGTTGCTGATGGGACCATGAAGGCGCTCACGAATCGTCATGGCCCTGATAATATTGCCGAGATATCACCAGATGGGAAATTCGTCGCCTACACCGGCTATGATGAACAATACATGGAATATCAGACTGCCCGCCTGTACATCATGAATAGGGATGGAAGCAGCCCGAAATGCATCACGAAGAACTTCGATAGGAGTGTCAGCAGCGTTAAATGGGCTGCGGATGGGAAAGGGCTCTACCTTATTTACGATGACACCGGTAGAACGCGATTAGGCTATGTTTCACCGGATGGCAAGATCGAGGAATTGGCGAATACTCTGGGCGATGGAATGATGGCTTACGGCGGCACGGGAACCTATGCGGTTTCGCCAAACGGGAATCTGGCCTTTACCTATTCCGAACCTAACCATGCCAGCGATATTGCCGTCCTCACCACAAAAAATCCGAAAGTTCGTCTCGTCACCGATGTGAATGAGGATATCTTCGGACACAAAGTCATCGCCCCAGTCGAAGAGATATGGTTCAAATCCTCGCATGACGGGCGAAAAATTCAAGGCTGGATCATGAAACCGCCCCAATTTGATCCTTCCAAGAAATATCCTCTCATTCTTGAGATTCATGGAGGCCCCTGGGCTTCTTACGGCGAATACTTCAGCATTGAAAAACAGTTGCTCGCCTCTGCCGGTTATGTCGTCCTCTACACAAATCCCCGTGGCAGCACCGGGTACGGGTATGAATTTGCCAACCTGATCCATCATGATTATCCGGGAAATGATTATTATGACCTGATGTCCGGCGTCGACGCTATGCTGGAGAAAGACTATATCGATAAGGATAACCTGTTTATTACCGGCGGAAGCGGCGGTGGGATACTCACCTGTTGGGTCATCGGCCAAACGGATCGTTTTCGTGCGGCTGCCACGCTCTATCCGGTTGTCAACTGGTACAGCACAGCTTTGACATCCGATATTGCTTTCATGGCCGTGAAATGGGAGGCTCCGGGGATGCCATGGGATCATGCCGAGCACTACATGAAGCGCTCGCCCATTTCTCTGGCCGGAAATGTCCAAACGCCGACTATGGTCATGTGCGGGGAGGAGGATTGGAGGTGCCCCATCATGGAATCGGAGCAGTATTATATGGCACTAAAGCTACAAAACATTGAGACGGTCCTTGTCCGTTTTCCCAATGCCAGCCATGGCATCAGAAACCGCCCCAGCCAACACATATCCAAGATGCAGCACATCATCGCCTGGTTCGACCAGCACAAGAAGAAAGCCGAATAAAAAAGGTGCCAGGCACCTTTTTACCCCATATAATAAAAAGGTGCCTGGCACGATTTATTTAAATGAGGAGGCTTATATGAAAAAAAATTATCCCAAAGCATTAATCGTGTGTTTTATTGCTGGTTTTGTTCTGTCTTTATCTGGATTGGCACAGCCGTCAAAGAATGGATTTACGTCGGAGGACTACTTCAATTTCGAATGGGTCTCCGATCCGCAACTCTCCCCTGATGGGAGATCCATCATCTATGTGCGAAATTTCGCCGACATCATGACAGACATGTTTTACTCAAATTTATGGGTTATCAATTTTGACGGCAGCGGAAACAGACCATTGACGAGCGGCCTCTATCATGACAATTCTCCCCGGTGGTCACCCGATGGCCGCACGATTATCTATGTATCCGACAGAGAAGGGAAAAAGCCGCAAATATTCAAGCGCTGGATGGATACAGGACAGACAGTGGTTCTAACCAACCTCCTGTTCGGCCCTATGGGGATCTCGTTGTCGCCTGACGGGAAGTGGATAGCCTTTTCTGCACCAGTGCCGGCCATGCCTCGAACGATCACGCAGCTCCCGCCAACGCCTCCAGGTGCACAATGGGCTCCCCCTGCTAAAATAATTGACAAATCCATCTACCGTTTTGACGGCATGGGATACCAGGTCAGTATGGGTTACGTGCATCTCTTCGTGATGCCGGCAGAGGGTGGCACACCCCGGCAGTTGTCACAAGGAAACTTCCATCATCCCTTTCCGATGTTCGGAGGCAGTCTGGAGTGGGCACCTGATAGCAAGTCTATTGTGCTCTCGGCCAACAGGCAGGATGATTGGGAACTCGATTTGATGAATTCCGAAATCTATGAATTTGCGGTTGCCGACGGAAAGATGTCCACACTCACCAGGCGCAAAGGGCCCGATAATTCGCCGACCATTTCACCGGACGGGCAATTGATCGCCTACACGGGTTTTGATGACAGATATCAAGGATATCAGATCACACAGCTTTACGTCATGAACCGGGATGGATCGAACTCAAGGTTCCTCACTGAAGATCTGGACAGGACTGTAGGACAGCTGCAATGGGCAAAGGATGGGAAGGGATTGTTTTTCACTTACGCTGACAAAGGCAACACGAAACTGGCTCATGTTACACTGGATGGAAAAGTGAAAAAGCTGGCTGATGACATGGGGGATGGCCGCATAGCTTACGGGGGCGGCTCATATTCTGTCGCAGCAAACGGGAATTTGGTTTACACGCTCACCCGCGCCGATCATGCCAGCGATCTAGCTGTGGCGAGTGTGGCCGATCCTAAAATAAATATCATCACCTCTGTCAACGAGGACATCTTCGGTCACAAAAAGCTGGGTGAAGTCGAGGAGATCTGGTATGAGTCTTCGAAAGACGGGAGAAAAATCCAAGGCTGGATCATGAAGCCGGCCGATTTCGATCCTTCGAAAAAATATCCGCTGATACTGGAGATTCACGGAGGGCCGTTTGCCGACTACGGGAGCCGATTCAGTATCGAAAAGCAACTACTTGCAGGGGCGGGTTATGTCGTGCTCTACACCAATCCAAGAGGAAGCACGAGTTACGGTGAAGAATTTGGGAATCTCATCCATCATGCCTATCCGGGTGATGATTTTTACGACTTGGACTCAGGTGTCGATGCCGTTATTGCCAAAGGCTACATCGACCAGGATCACGTGTACGTGACCGGCGGAAGCGGAGGCGGCGTCCTGACCTGCTGGATGGTCGGCCGTTCTCAGCGATTTCGGGCGGCGGCTTCTCTCTATCCGGTGATCAACTGGTACAGCTGGGTATTGACAGCCGATATGGCACCCATGGGTGTGAAATACTGGTTTCCGGATTACCCCTGGAATATTCCGGATCACTATGAAAAACGATCGCTTCTGTCGGTTGTGGGCAATGTCACGACACCGACCATCATCATCACCGGAGAAGAGGATTGGCGGTGTCCGATGTCCGAGTCGGAGCAGTATTATATGGCCTTGAAACTTCAGGGAAAAGAAGCCGTACTCGTCAGGTATCCCGGTGCCAGCCACGGTATCTTTTCGCGACCCAGTCAGCACCTCTCCAAGATGCTCCACATCATCGCCTGGTTCGACCAGCACAAGAAGAAAGCCGAATAAAAAAAGGTGCCAGGCACTGTTTATGATTGCTTGAACAAAAAGCTGTGCCATAAACTGCGAATTACTTCTTTTTCATTACGGTTTCATCGCCGTTGGGCTGGATTAACCTCAATTCTTTAACAGCCCCATTGTCATCTTTGGTGAAAATCACACGAAGTCCCGGAATGGGGGAGTCCTTGATCGAGAAGGTTGTGTCCTTTTCGTGGACCAATTCGAATTCACCCTGCCCGGGAACACTGAGCAGCAAAGTCTCAGCGTCCTTGAATTTAACCGGTACCGTATAGCCTTGAACGTCATATTCCCCCGTGAATTGTGCCAGAACCGTGTTTTTGCCTTCGATTTTTTCCTCTTTCCAAAGCGAGACCACATCAGCCACGCCGAGCAAATGCTCCTGCAAGTAGCGGTGCGTAAAATGTAGCCAGTATTTGCCTTTGTCACCGAATGGAACGTGAGGTTGGTCGGGCAGAATCATCAGGTCAAATCGTTTGCCTGCTTTGATAAAAGCCTCAGCCATTTTCATAGTGCCCGAGAAGGGAGCATTCACATCCTTTGTGGCATGTATCATAAGAAGCTTGCCTTTAAGGTTTCCGGCCAAGGTTATGCACGATCCCTCTTCGTAGCCTGTTTTGTTGTTCTTGGGAAGTCCCATGTAGTGCTCTGTATAGGCCATGGCATGTTCTAAATCGGTGAGCGGAGCCGTAGCCACTCCTGCTTTATAGACGTCAGGTTTGAGGAGCATCGCCCTGAGCGTCATGTAGCCTCCGTAGGAGATGCCGTAGATCCCCACGCGGTCTAAATCCATATAAGGCCGGTCTTCAGCCAGTTGCTTCAGGACTGTGGCGTGGTCTTCAATCTCTGCCTGGCCCAGTTTGCCGTAGGTGACATCCTGGAATGCCTTCCCCCGTCCGGATGACCCTCTTCCTTCGAAAAGAAGAGTGACAAAGCCCAAGTGACACAGAGCCGCTTCGGGGTTGGACACGATGCCTGGAATACTGAGCGGAAAGAAGGTCGAGTGAGGCCCGTTGTAGATGTAGTCGACGACAGGATATTTTTTACTCGGATCAAAATTGTAGGGTTTGAGAATCAACCCATAAAGATCGGTCTCGCCATCCGCCGCTTTGGCCTTGAATTCCTCAGCAGGGCTCCACTGGAGATGCTGTTTGAGTGCGTCGATGTTGGCCCTGCTTATGGTTTGGATCAGAGTTCCGTCCGTCTTTCTCAAGTCTGTCTGAGGGACGATCGATACGGTAGAATGGGAGTCGAGGAAGTATTCTTTTGAGGGGGAGATGTGAACGATTCTGTCGCCTTTTCCTTCGGTGAGGCGCTGCTGTCCTCCTCCTTTGAGATTGACACGAAAAAGGTTTTTGGCGTAGGGGTAATCGTCTTCTCCGAGCGCCAGAAAATAGACCCAGCCATTTGTCTCGTCCACGGCCTTAATTTCGGTCACAGGATTTTTTCCCTCGGTTACCCTTTGAAGCAGGTTTCCTTGCATATCATAGAGATAGAGGTGATTCCATCCGTCTCGCTCTGATTCCCAGATGAACTTGTTGCCGTCCTCCAAAAGAGGAAGAGAAATTTTTCCAAAAGGGTCGTAATTGAGTTGGGTTTTCTGTGTTTCTGTCAGGACGATGCGTGTCTCTCCAGTGGCGGGATTAGCCGCCATGAGATCCAATCTTTTAAATTCCCGGTCGACACGGGAAAAGATTAATTCACTCCCGTCGGGAAGCCAGCATATGATGGAAACGAATTTGTCGTTTAAATCACCGGTATCGATGGGTGTCCGTTCCTTGGTGGCGAGATTCACCACATAGAACTCCGTATTCCACAGTGGCCGTCCTGCTCTGGAATATGGCTGCTGTATCACTTTTTCATCGTCATCGAGCCAGTTCACAAGAGGAATGGAATCCATCTTTCTCGCATCGATTTTCGTTATGGCCAGTCTTGAACTGTCCGGTGACCACGCCGGCGAAGCGTTCCACATATCCCAGCCGTACTTTTCGAGCCCATCATCGGTCAGCATTGTAATACTGTCATCTGCAGTAGAGCGGATATAGAGGTTGTTATCCTTAATTCCCGCAAAAAATTTTTCATCGGGCGAGAGCAATTCTTCAGTCATATATCCCAGGATGAACTTGAAGGATTTCGGCGTCATCCTTTTTTTCTTTTCCTTTGCCTCCGCGGAAATGGGAGGAGCTTCCTCGATCTCATACGTTTTGAGATCACAGATGAGTTCTTTTCCTCCGACTACGAATTTGGCCTTCTTCTCTCCCTCGACAAACTCGAACTGCATAAATGGAAGACCTTGGTAGGGTGGTTCTTCCCTCAATTTTTCAGCAATGGCTTTTCTCAATCGGCCTGTATCGAAAAGCGGTTTTTTTGATTTTTTCTTGGGATCATATTTGTAGATGACCGTATTTTCCGGTGCCCCTTCGGCATACCAGAAGCTATTCCCATCCGCCATCCAGTTTACTGTCATCATGATCCCGCCTTTGATTAGCGACATGACTTTGCCTGACAGAGCCGTATCTAAGTATCGTCTGTACATCTCATCCGGTGTGACCGTTGAATTGTCCTGCGAGAATCCGTGTTGTGACCAGAGAAATAGGCATGCGGCTAGAATGATCATTATCAGGTTTTTTGATCGAATCATCTTTTCTCCTTAATTTATCTCAATCACAAAATATGACTGGCACAAAATTTAGCCTGCTCTGCATAGACCAGAAAGTTGAGGTTTAAAAGGAGGCGCTATCGCGCCTCCTTATTATGTCTGGGGCCTATTCTGTATATAACCTTAAAACTCGATCTTGGCTCCTATGCGGAATATTCTGGGATCCTGAAGCATCAAAGCTTGTTCGAACGGAATAACAACATTGCCATACTCGGTTTGTGCAGATATGACAGCATTGTTGTTGAGGATGTTGAATCCATCGACAAATATCTTGAATGTAGTGCTGCCTCCGAGCTGGAAGGCCTTTTCCGCTCTGAGATCGAGCGACCACAGAGTAGGATATCCACGGGCGCCCTTCTCTTCCATCCGAATCGTTTCCGAGGCCTGGTTCAGAACGACTCCGGCATTAATCGTGTTGAATGTTCGCGTGTATCTCTGCCCGGATGCTAACCTGAATGTTCCGCCGAGGTTGATTCCCCAGGGCGCTTCCACAAAACCGTAAAGCTGGAACTGATGGCGTCTCTCCAGCGGAAATCTCCCGATGGCATTGATGTGCCAGTTTGGATTATCCCAGAGCCTGGCCATCTGCGTCGGCTGGGAGGATGAAAAATCCGTTCCGACAAGACCCCTTGAATTTGACCAGACATATGAAGCAAAAATCATCCACCCATCCGCGTAGCGCTTGCTGAGCTTGACCTCGATGCCATCATAATCCCTGTTGGCATCAGGCGGATTGACGAGATAGAGATCGGGCTGAAGAAAAGTGTTGAGCATGTTGTATACGATCTTCTGGCTGCCGTCATAAGAATCCGTAAACGCCACTTCCTGCCAGTTTGTCCAGACCAACTTGCCCTCATCCATTAAAGCATCGGCATCCAGAGAGTTGGCGTCGATATCGTCGATCAAATTCCGGTCCCATTTTTTGATGTAACGAGCACCGATGGACCAGTTGGGCAGGAATTCTCTTTCGATCCCGATAATCATCTCATCCAAATAAGGAGCTTTGGCATCGTAATTCTTATAGCCGACTGTGGCAGCCTGAGGGAAGCTGACGCTGATGTAAGCTCCGGGGATAGGACTTCCATCAGGAAAAAGAAGCTGAAGATAGCTGAAAGGCTTGTTCGGGTTAGTGAACATGAAGTTCACGAAGATATTGGCCTGCGTATAGCGGGAGAAACTCGCTTTAAATAAAGTCTTTCCGTCGCCGGTGATGTCATAGACGATTCCCAGTCGTGGCGAGAGCGTCGTCCATTTTATAGGTGTAAAAGCTTCAGTGACGGCCTGAGAAAATGGGATGCCTAAAAACTCTCTGTCCACGGCGTCTTCATTCTGTTTGGGGACGGTTCCTCTCTGATGGGAGAGCCGCAATCCCAGGTTGAAGACCAACCTGTCCGATACAGACCAGGAGTCCTGGATGAATCCAAAGTAATTCCGTATGCTCCACTTTTGCTCGATCGATTCCGAAAAAATGCCGAAATAGGGAATTCCGTAGAATTTGTATCCGAAGTAATAGCCGTATTCATTTGGAAAGATTTCGTCTGTTTCCCTGCCATTCACCGAAGTGATTTCTCCGCCGAACTTGAACTCATGCGATCCAGCCATGTTATCCACAAAATATGTGGCATCCATGTTAATCTGAAGACGAGGATAGTGAAAGAGCTGGTTGAAGCTGACTCCACCCGACCATGCGCCTGTGGCATAATCAATCCACAGGACATCTGTGGTGTTAGGCTTGAGGTTGTGATCGGCATGGCTGTAGGCGGCCTTGAGGTTCATGAATAGGGATTGGCTGAAAAAATGTGTCCACTGGGCGTGAAAGACATGGGTGTACCTCTCCCGCCGCCATAGCGTATCCACAATTTTGAACGCATCGGCTCCTTCCTCGGGAGTCACGATACTCGAGTAGTTGTAGGAGGCCGTGAATCTGTCGGCTTGAGTCGGCTGGAAACTGAGTTTGACATAGGGGAAGTAACTGTTTCTTTTTATGATGTACTCGATGTCTTCGGCGCTCCCGTAAGGAAATCCCGGGGGGGCTATCAATTCGAGCCGCTGGTAGGAGAAATTGGCAAAGAACCACAGCTTGTCTTTGATGAATGGTCCGCCAAGAGAGACGCTGGGTTCCCAGTTGTTGTTAAAACCGCTCTCTTCACCCTCGAGAGCAGTTCCCTTGGTGTTCGTCGACTGCAGAGCTTTGGATTTGTAGTAGATGCTTGCCGCACCGGAGAACACATTCCCTCCTGATTTGGTGACGACATTGATTACGGCTCCTTTGGCATCGCCGTACTCAGCCGGAAGGCCGCCCGTTTCAACGGAAAGCTCTTCCATGACATCCATGCCGAACTCGACATTCTGGGTTCCAACGAGCGCATCAGCAAGGTTGACTCCATCCAGATTGTACGAATTATCCCTGACAGATGTGCCGTGGGCCGAATGCCCCCAGTTCTGGGTCTCGCCCGGAGCCGTCGGCTCGTTCGTCACTCCCGGTGTCAGGGCAAAATAACTTCCCAAATCCCTTTCGGAAGGAACCGAGGCAATAAGGACTTTGTCCAAATTGGTGGCACCCGTTGTCGACTGTCTGTCTATAGTCGGCGCTTCACCGACGACTGTAATTGTTTCTTCGAGAGATTTGATTTGGAGCATGATATCGATTGTCGACGTCTGGCCTACCCGGATATCTATGTCTTTACGGATATGTGTGTTGAATCCATCCAGTTGGTAAGTGATCTCATAGGTGCCGGGCGGAAGTGCTGGGAATCTGTAGAATCCATTCGTATTTGTGACTGTTAACATCTCTGGAACAATGAGTGCTGGGGATCTTAGGCTGACTGACACGCCGGGGAGAAATACTCCTTCCTCATCCGTAACTGTGCCGTTGATGACACCTGTTTGTCTGACCTGAGCCAGCGACATGGCTGCTATCGCCACTGCCATAAGGAGAAGGAGCAGAATTCTTGAAGTTTTGTTCATGCTTAACCTCCTTAAATGTAAAAAATTTTGCCTGTATCTATGTCAATTTCCTCTGTATTCGAGGAAATAATCGTCATCAAATGACAATGAGCCTAGGGCTTATGTTTTCTTGAGTTTGATAGCTTCATAAGTATAACTCTCACGTGATGGGAACAATTTTTGAGATTTCTTTTGCCAAGTTGAGGACAGTATCAGCATATTTGTGCTCAATATCTCCGACAGTATTCTCGATTGATGTGAAACCTAGTGACACAGCGCCGTATGCATGCTTTGTCTCCAAATTGATGAGCGGAGCAGCGATAGAGATAGCCCCGACTATGTATTCTTCATTGTTGATCGCATACCCTTTTCGACGCGTGATTTTGAGGTCTTTAAGCAAAGTTTCCCTATCAGTAATGGAATTTTTTGTTTTTGGGACAAGATCGAGGCCTTTGACAATAGACAACATCTCTTTTTCCGGGAGGTGAGCAAGGACGGCCTTTCCCAGCGCACTGCAATGGAAGGCTCTTTCCAAGTAGGGAACATTCTTCATCAAAATTTCCTTGTGTCCTTTCTGGTAGACACGATGAATCACATCTCCTTCGAGAAAACCACAATCAATGCTCCCTTTATATTGTTCGAGAGTTTTTTCCAAGAGAGGCTTGATCGCTTGGAGGATATCGGAGCTTGATGCGATGTTATTGCTTAAAGTGAGGGCCATGGGGCCCAATCTCAGCATTTTGGTTTGGGAATCTTTCCACACATAGCCTAGTTGAACAAGGGTGTTGATGTATCGATAAGCAGATGTCGTATCAATGCAGAGTTCCCGGGAGATGTCTTTAAGAGTGAGGTTTGTTCGCTCCGCGTTGAAGAGATTGAGAATTTTAAGTCCCTTGGCGATTGTCGTCGAGAAATAAGAGCCGGCAAAGCTAATCTTTTTCATTTCCCATTTTTGCTGCGAGTTTATTACTAATATAGTAAAATTAATACTACTATAGTAAAATATACAAAAGATAAGCTTTTTGTCAAGTGGAAATTTTAGGAAATTTAGGAAGATTGACCTGAGACTAGAGCCAGGTTTGAGTAGATAGCGATTAATCTGCCATGCAAAAAATAAAAGCTATTCCTGAGCTTCAACCAATTCCTTGAGCTTGTGATTTTCGCTCTCGAGTTTAGTCTTGGTTGCTTCATAAGCCTGCTGGCCAAATCTCTTCACTTGGTCATCCGACATCCCCGGCAACCTGTATTCCACATACACGTCATAGATCATGTGCGTCGTTCCGTTCGACTCGAAGAGACTGAAGTCTGAAAACCCAACTGCCCCATCATCGGGAATGTTAAAGATTTTGAGCACGAGCTGTCGATTCTCGACCACCCGCACGTATTTGATGTAATACCCCTGATCCTCCTCGGCGCCCTTTGGGATCACGCGGAGCGTCTCTCCTTCTTTGTTCGGTTCTCCTCCCACTCTTTCCAGCTTGCCGATGCTCTGTTTCCACTCTTTGACGTCGAACAGATAAGGCCATACGGCAGACGCAGGGGCATCAATGGTTATCTCCGTTCGTACAATTAAATCGAACTTTTTGACATCATCCACTGCTGCTTGGGTCATATTCGCCATCGACAAAACGCCAATCAATAAGAAGCACAAAGAAGAAGGTATTAGCTGAGCATTTTTTATTGCCATTCCATCTCTCACTTCTATTAGCTTAAAATTTATCTCCATTTGCCAAGAGCGCCAGACCATTAGCCCCGGAAATATGGGCTTTACACCAGGGTTCCGGCAAATGCCCTGGCTTGTGATGCTTTATTTTCCTTTCGACTTTCCAATCGGTACAAAAATACTCCCAAATGACTAGATCCACATCATCGCCGTACTTATCTCCAATCTCTTCCGCTTCCACATTTTCTCCTCTGGATAAAAGTCATCATATCAAATTCTCTCATCAAGAAACAGAATTATTCCAATCCTTCTCTAAGAGGCCTTACTCCGGTATAATACAAAGCGCTTTGAATAAAGTAAGATATTGAGGAGGAAATCATTGAAGTATCGTAGAAAAGCCTGCATTTTTGTATTGATCTCATTCCTCGCCCTTTCCGCCTTTTCCCAGACTGATATCAAGCTTCTCGATCGGAAAATTATCCAGGAATTCCTGAACGAGATATCAGGAATACGGGCCAAAGAATATGTCTCCGGCATCTCTCAATTCAACAGGACAGACGGAGCCTATGAGAACACCGGGTATGAAGATGCGTTAAATTACGTCATCTCTCACTTGAAAGAGGCTAGCCTGCAGGATGTGGAGCTTCTCACTTACCCCTCCGACGGGGCCATCAGCCACGGGACGTGGCTCTCTAATCCTGGATTCAGAGTGAAGAGTGCGCGGCTCTCTGTGATCAAGCCCTATCAGGAGAAATGGTGCGATTTTTCTGTGACCGCTGTTTCTCTGATGCCCTATTCGAACGGAGATGGCGTTTATGAAGAAGAGGTTGTCTACGTTGGCAAGGGCCTTTCCGATAAAGACTATGAAGGAAAAGATGTCAGAGGCAAGATTGTCTTTGCCGACAGGGCTGATGTCGGCCAGATAATGAGAGAGGCTGTAATAAAGCGAGGGGCACTGGGAATAATCGCTGCATTCTCCGGAAATAAACGTCTCGCCGAATTCCCATCAGTCGTGGAGGTCAACAGAATTTATCTGACGGCAGAAGAACGGAAACTAGGTTCGTGGGGTTTTTCTCTCTCTCAGGCCCAGTCAAAGAGGCTCAAGCTAATGCTGGAATCAAAGCAAAAAGTCATCATGCGCGCCGAAGTCTATGCCGAAACATTCTCAGGGAATATGGCTATTGTCTCTACAGCAATAAAGGGGAGCACCTATCCTGACCAGGAAATCCTCTTCATGGCTCACCTCGACCATTACAAACCCGGTGCCTGCGATAATGCGAGCGGCAGTGCCGGTCTCATGGAAGCGGCCGCAGTCCTGACAAAATTGATAGACGAAGGGAAACTGTCCCCGCCTCTGAGGACGATCCGCTTCCTCTGGGTGCCTGAGCTGGAGGGGATGGCTGCCTACATCGAAAATAACAGAGAAACAGTGAAAAGGGGAATCTTGGGCGTAAACTTCGACATGATCGGAGAGGACACACGAGTATGCCAGACCGCTATGCTCATCACTCGAGCGCCGCTCTCCCAGCCGTCCTTCCTGGATGCACTCATCGAACACTACACCAACCGTGTAGATAGGTTGAACATTGTCACAGAGGTAGGTCCCAACAACATGTTTAGCTACAGAATTATCGATTATATGGGAGGAAGCGATCACCTGCTCTTCAACGATGCCCAAATCGGCGTCCCTTCGACAATGCTCGTCCATCTCAACAACCGCTTCTGGCATACGTCTCTGGATACGCCTGACAAAGTCGATCCGGCCGAGCTAAAGCGGTGCATTCTGCTCGGCTTGTTCCTGGGCTGGACTGCCGCCAATTACACAGAAGACCAGGCGCATGACCTGATCGAGATCACTTACCGCAGCGCAGAACGAAAGATGGAGAGGTCTACACTTCAATACCTGAGCCGTCTGGAAAATTCCAGCAGCCGCACCCTTCACAGCACTCATAGGAATACCCTACACTACATTGATATCCTGCTGGCAAACGGAATCCAATCAATGGCCTCGATCTTTGAAAATATTACCCGTGAGAGAGCGGATGATGAACTGATGAGAACGCACAGTGATCTGCTCAAAAAATACGCTGAAATACAGAAAGAGAGGATCACGGATTACTATAATCGGCTCTGCAGGAGGAGGGGAGTAGAAGCTTCAGTGGAAGAGATGTCTGAATTGGAAAAGGAGTGCAGCGCTATCATCCCAAAGCGTCTTCTCGGCCAGTCGCTGGGAATGGCGTTTGTGAGAGAGTTGTTTCACGGCCAAAATCTGACCTCGATATCAGGCTATGATATGCTCTGTGAAATGCTCAATTTCGCAGACGGAAAAAACAGCCTCCTGGAGATCCGGAATGCCGTCAGCGCCGAATACCGGGAAATCTCTCTCCGCTGGGTGAAGTCCCTGTTTGAGGTTTTAAAGACGAATAAAATTGTAGAGTACTAATCTTCTTGTGGAAGACCAGGAGATGCAGTCTTTTCTACTTTTTGTCTTTCCACAAATCCTCCCAAGCTTCAGGTTGGCCTTTCAGGTCTTTGTCCCACCAGGCTAGCATCATCTGGGGAAGGAGGATGCGATTTTCATCCGTGCCCAAGATGCCGTGATCTTCTCCTTTGAAGCGGACGTATTCGACATCTTTGTGCAGCAGCTTTAAGGCGGTGAACATCTGCTCGGATTCCTCGACCGGGACGTTGATGTCAGCATCTCCGTGCAGCAAGAGCAGGGGGGTTTGTATTTTGTCCGCATGAAAAATGGGCGATCGCTCGACATAGATATCCGGCCTGTTCCAGGGAAAACTCTCGGCTGTGGCTATCCCGCTGTACCAGAATCCCCACCATCCGGCGCCCCAGTAGCTGGTGATGTTGCTGATTCCGTACAGGGCGATGAGCGACCGGAAAAGATCTGTTTTTGTGGCCAGGGTCATGGTCATGAATCCGCCGTAGCTTCCGCCATAGGCTCCCACTCTTTCTGGATCGAGAAAGGGTTTGGCTCGCAAAAGCTGCTTGACACCTGTGATGATCTCCTCCGAGACGACTTTTCCCCAATCGTTGACATGGAGATCGGAAAATTCAGGCCCCCAACCGGGTGCGCCGCTGGGATTCAGGACGTAGACGGCATAGCCGTTTGTCGTGAGATAATGGTGGGAAGTTCCCACTCGGATATCAAAGCTTTTCGGTGTGTGTGCTGTTCCCCCGTAATAGTGGACGATCAGGGGATACTTTTTTTGCGGATCGAAATGGGCCGGATAGCGAAGCCATCCCTCGATTTTGACACCCCTATCGTTCCTAAAGTCAAAATCTTCGATCTTCGGAAAGACAATGTTTTCAAATCGACCCTTTCCGGGGTCGAAGAGTATTTCCTGTTGCTGTGTTGCCAGATCATAAGCGTAGAGCTTGATCGGATTATGGAGCGATGTGCCGGTATAAGCAACGACTTTTCCTTGCGAATCGCTGTCGAAGTCACTGACAACATCGACTCCCAAATCCAGTTTTTGAAAATGAGAACCCTGCAAATCAGTCACATAGAGCGTTTGCTGCAGTTTATCCATCACAGACATCAGGATTGATCCATCTCCGAGCTGCTTTATAGAGGAAAGAGCTGGATCAAACGTCCCGGTCAATTTCTTCACAGAACCCGACTCGGGATTGAGAACGAACAGGTCTCTTTCATAGTCATTCGGGATATGTTTCTCTAATTCCCCTTTATCCCCTGTTGACTGTCCGCTGAGGAACAGTATGTTTTGGCCGTCTTGTGTCCACTGGGCTGCGTCGATGGCATAGGGGGAGGCAAAGATCATGTGTGATTGGTGTGTCGCTAAATCCTGGATATAGAGTTCGCTGAGAACATAAGGCCTTTTCGTGTAGTCTGTCTTGGACGTGACGAAGAGAATTTTTGTGCCGTCCGGGTTGAAGGGGGAGGCCGTAGAGGCAAATTGTCCGGTGGCGGATCGTGATCCCGTGGTCAACCGGCGGCAGACACCGGAGTCGATCATAACCGTATATAGATGCGTTAAACGGCGGTTATAAATCCATCTGTCATCGAGGTCCTCCAGCCTGTCAACCATTGGTACGAGTTCTTCGCGAGCATCTGTAATGGAATAGAGGATGAGCGATCCCGTCGGAGACCACGAAGCCGAAGACAGCCCTTCCACATCATCGCAAAGGATGCGGGTCTGATGGGTCTTCCGCTCTATGAGCCAGAGGTCTGAAGTGCCGCTTTCCCCGGGAACGATAGCACTTAGCCATGCGCTGTCAGGAGACCACTGGAGATTTCTGTAACCCTGCGAGTCGCGGAAAACTTGCTCCAGCTGACCTTCAGGCAGAGTGCGGATCTCAATCCAGGACTCGTCTTTTTTGATTTTGACATTGCGTCGGCTCATGGTGTAAGCAACAGCACTTCCATCCGGGGCAACGGCTACCCGTGTTATGCGGGGGGCATTGTGGACATCGTCTTCTGACATGAAACGTTTAGGGCTGAGATCGCTGCTCAGATTTCCTACCATTGATATCTTGAACTCGGTCTTTATGTTCCATTCCTCGGAGCTGTCCGGGTCCTTTATGGCCACGACAAACAACCGGTGTTTACCGCAGGAAAGCACAACCTCTTTGTTGATGGGCGTGGACTTTTGCGAGTGATCCGGGGATGAGCTTGACTTAGAGATCACTTCGACACCATCCAGGAAAACTTTGAACAGATGGTCACTCACTATTTCAAGATTGGCCTTGAGCCATCTATCCGACTCCGGATAACAGGAAAGAAAGGCAATCTCTGGCCCCTTGCCTTGTGAAGAGATGACCACGCTGCCATCCCTGGCTTGAGTGGCTTCCCAAGTCAAATTTGTGTTTTGATCCCAGGTGAATGACCGTCCTCCCACAGGCCAGAGTCGGCCCGGTTCAATCACTTTTAGTTCTAGGAGGCTCTTCGTCGTGAATTCAGAGTCTTCCCCGATTATTGTAGGCAAAGGAAGGGATGTTGGTCCGGCAATGAGCCATTCCTCGATGAGGTATGTGTGTTCGCTGGGCACGTCTTTTTCACCTGATAGGCTTTCACCATGGGTGAAGGGGAAAAGGATCAGTAAACAGACGACTCCGAATAACAGGACCATTTTTTTGTGAGCGTTCATTGTTACCTCCTCCAAATTTGGAAATACAGACACTTGAAAATTATCATACTCCTGAAATAGAACAATACCATTTTAGGCAAAAATACAAATAGAGTCCAAGACGGAGCATATTTTTAGGTGAGAATTCGTGCTCTCTTCTCAAAGCCATCATTCTCTTAAGCTTTGTTTTGCCCTATAATATATAAACAGAGGGGAAGCAACCCATGAAAATCAAATCGGAATTTATTTTTTTACGGACAAGGCCTCTTATGATTTCACGATTCCTGTTTACCCTCGCCTTGTTCATGTCTGTTTGCCTGCCTGAATTGCTGCAAGCGAATTCTGTTTCCAGCGATTTTAAATGGAAGGGCACTGTTCATTATCGCTACGAATACAAAAAGCTCTATCAATGGAGTGAGAGCAATCGACACTGCAGCCTGAGTGCTACGTCAGATTGGGGCTCGACCCTGGATGTCTTCCTGATTGTCTCCTTCGAAGGAGACGAGGGCGGCCGCGCCGTGGATCCTGTGGCAAAGGCCTATTACAGTTTGCTCGTCAACACGGAATGCCAGTGGAAACGAGACCACGAGATCTGCGCTGGGAAAGTGGAAATAAATGCGGCCACCTGGGAGGATCGGCAAAAGGGAACCCGGAAGGTCTCGCCGGGGCATACGGGCAAAATGACGACGACTTTGGACACAAAAGGATACAAGGGCGAAACCTCTCTTGATCTCTACGTTGATGAAGAATCCGGTACATTCACTCTCCTCGGACAAGGAGAGGTCAAAGCTCCTCAGCCTGCATTTAAATCAGAAGAAGTCTTCCGTGACGCTTGCTCGGGCAAGACTGATAGAAAGACAGAAAACCTGACTTATCCCGACACCGGAGCCATGTGGTTCTTCAATGTCCAAGGGGAATTTACGGGAAATACAATTTCCGGGACAGAAATACTTGAAGACGACACAACCATTCCCGAAGGAGAGAAGGATACTCCCACTAGCAATGCGCATATGAGCTGCAACTTTCCTATCTTTCGTTCAGCGCCGACAGAATATCTAAAAAGAAAGACCGTCAGCTGGAATTTTCGACGTGTCGGAGAAGATGACTGTGTGGGGATGGTAACTTATATCAGCGGTGACGTGAACATAAACGGCCAAAAATCCGATATTGGACCCGTCCCGCTTCGAGAAGGCTCCCGCATCGAAACAGGTCCGAATGGCCGAATCCTCATTGTTTTCCCTGAGCAAGGAGTTGAATACCGGTTCGGATCAAACACGTCACTGGAACTTCCCGATCCCTGCCATAAGGAGAACCTCCCCCCTGATAGGCTCATCAAGGGTTTAATCTATAGTATCATCTCAAAGATCAAGGGCGGCCGTGGCGCACCTCCACAGCTTAGCCTAGGCAATTGTCCAAGTGGAGTCCGGGGTTTGCCCACGCCACTTCCTGATTGGGGAGGCACGCCGTTATTGCTGGCATCGTTCGCAAAACCTGCATTCTTGCACACATCGTCTGTTCAGGTCGACGATCAATCCCTGAAAATGACAGAGTTGGCTCCCAATGAAACGGAAATAGAGGAGGCTGATCGATTTTTCATAGTGGAGAGAATTCCTGATCAATTCCTCCGGATCAAAGCTGTCAAGGGAGGGATCAAGTTAAAAGATTCATCAGGGGAAGAAAAAATTCTAGAACCCGGGCAGGCTTTTTGGAAGAGCCTCAAGCCCGGGGAAGAGGCGGGTCCTCTGAAAGAACTCCTTATTGTCGCTGATGAACAGTAGTCTGACGATTACTTGTAGCCAACTTCTTTCAACGCTTGCTTGATCTTCGGAACGGCGACGTCGACTGCTGCAGCCTTCAAAAAGGCCCGTCTATCGATGTTCATGTTTTTCTCCTCATCAAAGACATCCTTTTGCGCGGTCATGCCTTTTATATGAATACTCTGATTGTCCAAGCATCAAATTTATTATTACCCGGCCTTGAATAAGCAGGCTTTTATTGTTCCAAGATAGGAAGCACGATTCGAGAGGGATATTTGCTGTTGCGCTCAACGGTAAGCTTTGCCGGAGGAGTTTGCGGTACCGACCAGTTGAGGTCCGCATCGGCGCCGGTGATAGTGACCCTTATTCTGTGCCCGGCATTGAAGCGGTTTCCCACTGGCTCAAGCACAATATGAAGTTCAGCAACGCCCTTGTTGAGTGGAAGTGTTGCCGCCACGTCCTCTTTGACCGAAGTCGTCCAGGGCAGGCCCAGGTTGCTGTATTTCGGTGTTCCCAGCGTTCGATGGGAAGCCCGCAGACTGCTTTGGGTGAGATAACGGGAATAGCCGTTCGCTTCCACCTCTTCGAGATAAACCGTAACTTCATGATCAGCCACATCCGCGCTTATGTATAGCGTTACAACCGGATAACCGGCAATGATCACATCTTTTTTCAGTATTTCGCTTGTATAGGTTAATCCCTTCCTGTCATTTTCTGTCATGTCTGGATAAAAGCAGGGGCCACCGCCAGTTGTGTCGTGGAGCCGGGTTTTGGTGCCGGAGGTAGCGGTGTAGTCCACCGTGTATGTATCTGAACCTTTCTCAGCTGGTGCAGTCTGTAACAGCCCTCCGTCATTTACGGAGTCAACGGAGCCGATGGGTCCGCTGGAGAAGTAAAATTCTATGTCTTTTGCTTCTGGAGGAGGAAAAGATGGAGCGGTGCGCCAATCCCAATCGTCACGGGTGTCCATAATAGCGTAGGTCACGGGTGGTTCATCGATGATTCCATTCTGGATACCTTTGAGCCAATAGTCGAACCATCGCACCTGCTCGATGGCTTCGAGTTCTGCTGAGGCCTTCTCTCGCGGATCATTTGGCTCATTGGGACCGTGTGTCCAGGGACCGAAGGCAATGCGCTTAGGCGCATCAATGTTTGCGTAAAAAAGCATACGGTCGTGAGGGAGGGGATCCTGCCATCCATCCCAATAATAAGCGGCAATGCCGGACTCGCTGATTCGATCCAACAAAGACTTGATTGTGCCGGTTCCATCGACATCCTTCTCGCTACCCGGGGGCAACTTTGCAGTCATTGCATAGGATCGTCGGTAGAACTGAACAGCCAAGAGCTGTTTTTCCAATTCCCGGTGAGCCTTTAGGGTAGCCTGCAGGCCTTCGGTATCGAGTAAAGTGTCGATAATCTCTCCTTCGGACTCAAGTTTCAATTGTTTGATAACCGCCTTTGCATGGGGATCAGCCCGGAATAAGGCCAGGTACATTTCAAAGGAGCCTTCGCCGTGGCCCGCGCGAGCCTCATCTCGCAAGCGGCCATCGGGGTCCGAATCCACTGGGGGAACGTTCTTGATACCGCCGAAGGCTTGGCGCTTTTTCTCAGCATTGGGATCATCGGCGTCTGCAAGGGCGGCCAGGGTATTGCGCATTGTGACGACACCTCCCTTGCGCATTATCCCTCCTCCGAAGAGAATCCGGTGACCGTCGAAGAAACTTGGGACACCGGGGAAGATAGCCTTGAGGCTTGGAGGATGAGCGCTGGCCGCTAGCAGTTGAACTGTACCCAGGTAGGACCTGCCCACCATCCCGACATTGCCGTCGCACCACGGCTGTTCGGCAATCCATTCGATCACATCGTGCGCATCCCTGGCTTCTGTGCCCACTCCTTTGCCGAATGATGCTCCAGTCCCGCGAGCGTCTGCGCTGATAACCGCATAACCATGTCGCAGAAGTTCTCGGGGCGGCCACTTGGATTCAGTTTGCACTTTGCCCACGGACTCCCCGGGTGCCAGCATGCCTAAAATTGTTCTGATACTTCCGTCGTTGAGCTCGTAGGCGCGCCAGTAGCGGGTGAAACTGAGCACGGCCGGCAGCGGTTTTTCCACAGGTTGCCCGTCTATGGAAGGCCGGTAGATGTCGATGGCTAGCCGCGTTTTATCACGGGTGAGTATGTAGACTGAGCTGCGTTTGAATTCTTCGCATTTTACTTCCGAATATCCTTGATAGTGCCCGAACTCGGAGATTTTCTCCTCAGTCTGCTCAGGCCCTTGATGGGCAATCAGGAAGATGCTAAATATAAAGAAACAGCCGACAAAAGCAAATCTCAAAAGACGATTCATGGTCACTCTCCCTTCACTTAAAGATCAATAGATTCAAACCCTTAGCTGAGATCGTACATGAGGTCTACGAGACAGGACTACTCCAAAACAGGAAGAACAAGATGAGAAGGCGATTTTGGAGTCCGGTGTATTTTCTGGGTGGCCTTTTGATAGTCGCTTTTTTGGGCGCGGTAGATGTTGGTGAATGTTTGCGGGTTGCGGTCAAAGACCGGAAAAAAGGAGCTGTGAACGTGAACCATGATTCTGTGACCTTTTTTGAAGGTATGGTAGCGGTCGTGTATTTCAAAGCTGATTGGGGTTATCTGATCTGGAATCATGGGCACAGGATCGGAGAGGCTGTTGCGGTATTTGCCGCGCATCACTTCCACACCCAACATCATCTGATAGCCGCCCATTTCAACTTTCCCGTTGCTCGGTGTATCATTGGGAAAGACATCGATAAGCTTCACGAACCAGTCGGAGTCCGTTCCGGTTGTGGAGGCAAAAAGGTTACAGAGAACAGGGCCGGCAATGGTGATGTCTTTGTCCAGTATTTCTGTCTGGTAGACCAGGACATCGGGCCGGGTGCTGGCATAGCGCTGATCTCCCTGAATATAGTTGAACGCGTACTGGCTCATGCGGATCTTGGGAGAGAAGGGAACAGGCTTTGCAGGATCGCTCACATAGCTGTCATGCGCACTTTGGCTTGTGTCCCTCGGTTGGTCAAAGGAAAGCCCGCCATCTTCCTGGAAATAGATATTTTTTTTGATAACATTTTTCGGGGGCCACTGTTCGAGGTGATGCCAGCGGTTATTCCCGGTTTCAAACACGGTGGCCTCGGAAGGCGTCCAGCTTCCCTGGTCTTTCAGATAGTATTGGAAAAAGGGGAAGATGATTTCCTTCTGAAAATATTCAGAGGTTTTCGAGCCGAAATGGATATCCCCGTGTTTTGATCCATCATCGCCGCGCCAGCCGCCATGCCGCCAAGGTCCGACAACAAGCGTGCTCTTATTGTCGGGATTCTTTTTCTCTATAGTCTGATAGGTGGCTATGGCCCCGTAGGGGTCAGAGGCATCGAACCATCCAGCCACATTCAGGACAGGTATCCTGATGTTATCAAGCGACCGGGCGACATTTTTGCTTTTCCAGAATTCATCATAGTCGGGGTGTTCGATGACATCCTGCCATACCCCTGTCAAACGCCCCCTGTAATGTTTCTCATTGATTTCATCATGGGGTCCAGCATTCAGAAAGAATTCGTAAGCCCAGGGCGTGCCATGATCGATGCGTTGAGGCCATTTCCCGTTCAGTTCGGCACGATCGGGGCCGCTGTTTATACTCATGCTGTACGCCCATTCCACAAACATCTGTAAGAAGGCGCCGTTGTGATGTTCATCGTCGCCGATAAAGGGATCAAAGGTTGTCGCCTGCGGGGAGGCTGCCTTGAGCGCAGGATGGGCGCCGATTATCCCCATAACCGTATACCAGCCGGGATGCGAGATGCCCCACTGCCCGACCCGGCCGTTATTCCCGGGGATGTTATGGATCAGCCACTCGATGGTGTCGTAAGTATCGGTCGTTTCATCGATTCCATTCTCTTCCTCTCGGACAGGACAGAGGTTTCTCCATTCGCCCTCAGATTTGAACGTCCCGCGCCCATCCTGAAAGACAAAAATATAGCCGTCTTCCAGAAACTCATCAGCCGGTGCCATTCTGTCATTTGGAGGGAAAAGATCTGCCCCATACGGATCGGCTGAGTAGGGCGTGCGGACCATCAGGATAGGATATTGCTGTGATCTATCCCTTGGGCTGTAGATGACTGTGTAGAGTTTGATTCCGTCACGCATCGGAATTTTGTGTTCTGATTTGGCATAATTGGCCGTTAAGTCAAATCCTTTTTCTACCTTGGGACTGCAATTCCAGAAAAGAAAAATTATGATTAAAGAAATGCTGAGTTTCTTCACAATTCCCTCCTCATGATTTCTTGATCTTTGTCTGCTGATATCCGGAATAAAAGTATCACACTCCAAAAGACAAGGTCAATGATTGGTGGCTGAGGCTGGTCGCTTCGGGAAAAACCTGATCTCTCTTTTCCCTTCTTCCCTTCGTATTTGATCTCTGCCTTCCAAGTAATCTAGAGTTAAGGCAACCCATCCTCGAGCTATACGATGGTTCACTTTTTTGCCCTTCGGATAGAGTGTTTTGAGCAGTTCTTTCACTGAGATTCCATCCTCAGCCTTATCTAGAATAATCCTGTGAACTTGTTCTGTCCGTCGTCGCCGGTGATCCAGTGCGTCTTTAATTTTTTCCTTGGGATTTTCAATTGGGCTTCCGTGTGAACTCAGGATTATCTTTAAATTCGGTAAATCGGACATGTATTCCAGTGATGAGACGTAATCATTCAAATTCGAATCAGGAGGTCCTAGCCAGGTCGTTTTGACTCTAAAGATATTATCCCCGGCAAACAAAACTCCCTTCTTCTCATTGTACAAAGAGATGTGGTCAGATGAATGTCCCGGGGAGAAGAATATCCTCCATTTTTCATCATTTATGAGAATATCCGTTGGCCCATCGATGATTTCGTCCGGGTTTTTTGGATATTTAATCCCATAGAATAACCAGTGCATCAAATGCATGAGATTGATTTTCAATGGGATTAGGATTTTTTTGTCCTTGAAACGTTGGATCTTTAGAAGCTGTTCGTTTGTGGCATGGGTATGTTGAAAAAAAGTTGTTTTGTTTTCGATGATTTCAGCCGTTTTTCGTGCGAGAATAATTTCCAATCCACAATATTTCCGCAGCCGCGCTAAACCCGGAAAGTGATCAATATGACTGTGGCTGAGTAAAACGCGGCTGATTTTAAACGGTTTATTCTGATCCTTGTAATGCTTCTCGATTTTTTTGATTTCGCTGATGAGTTTTTTGACAGTTCTTTTTTGTCCGTATCCCGCATCGTATATGATCCCATCACTGCCTGCCAGGACATAGATATTGACAACAGGCCGAAAAAACTTAAAGCTTTTTTTCTGTCTAATCAGAAAAATGTCCGGGAAAACCTCATCCATTCAAAAAAATCCCTTTTCAGGCCATTCTTCAGATTCCCTTGGCCATACCACGGCGCCGAGGATCTGCGACTCCAGAAATCATCCCAGTCTCGTGGTCCAGCATGGCTCCGTGGCAGCTTCCCATGTAGACATACCACGGGCTCACCCGCATCAGATCCATTCCTCGCTTCTCGACCTTCTGAAGAATCTCGTCAGAGTAGCTGGTCTCGATCTGAGTCCCGCCGAACTGCTGATCGGTATGCCCGAAGCGTGGTTGCATCACTGACTCTCGAAGAGGCAAACCGTACTCGACCACGTTGACCACGTTCTGCAGCACGCACTCGGTAAAGGCCACGCTGGGTGAAGCTACGGTGAGCACCGGTTTCCCGTCCTTGAAGAGCCAGACAGAAGTGGCGATGCCGCGCGGAAAATCGTACTTGATGTTATAGAGCACCCGATTGAGCACCACTCCATCGACGAAGATGCCGGTTCCGTAGATAGAGGATGAAATGGAGTGATCGCCGCTGGCCATGTTTCCTTCGCTGTCGACGATGGCCAGTGCACAGGTCCCCGCGTCGAAGCCGCCAAAGGGCCGCGGCGGGCCTTTTTCGATCAAAGGCCAGAGCTGCTGGGCATACTCCTTGGAGATCAACTTGTCGTGGGTCTCAGCGTTGTACTGCAAGCCTGTGTGCCACATTTCCTGCATGATGCGGATAAGGAGGTAGAGGGAATCGGCATTGTCGACTGGCCGTCCCCGTGACCGCAGATCGCCGGCCTCCACCAGGTTGAAACCGAGTCCGTACATGGCCAACGACGGGGGCCCAACCTCATAGCCTCTGAATGTCGTAGTCGATATGCCTTTGCCGCTTCCCGGTTGCCAGCCATCGGTGAACTCTCCGGGCTGGTAGTTTCTGAGGTCATCCTCGGTAATCCGGCCGCCACGGGCACGAACCCCGGCCACCATGTTCTTGGCCCATTGGCCTGTGTAGAAATAATCCGGGCCTTCGTCCCTGAGGCGCTTGAGAGTCATTGCGAGCTGAGGCTGGCGCAAGGTATCGCCGACACCGAGCATATGCCCGTTCGGAAACCAAATCTCCCGCCCCTCTGGGTAGCGGCCCACGAGGCCTTTCTTCTCAAAGGTCCAGCCCCAGAGCAGATGGTCGATGATGAGACCGTTCTCGGCGATGTCGATCGCTGGCTCGAGCAGTTCAGCCCAGGATAGTCTGCCCCATTTTTTATGGCTGAGGTCGGCGCCGCGCACCCAGCCCGGCACCATCACAGCCCGGCCGGTCATTGTATCGGCGTCAGATAGGAAATCCCCAGCGGCTGCGGGTGTAGCGAAGGCACTGGTACCCTCATATAATCTGTTTTTAGAGGCATCATAGTAGTGGATCCACCAGCCGCCGCCGAGAGTGGTCATAGTTGGCTCAAGCACCACCTGGGCCAAGGCTGCAGCGATATAGGCATCGGCGGCTGTTCCGCCCCGCTCGAGCGCCCAAAGCGCGGCCTCGGTCGCCACTGGGTGAGAGGAGGAGGCCATTCCGTGCCGGCCGGTGGCAGCGATGTGCTCGGGAATAGGCATCAGAGGTTTGAGGTCAGTCATGGCCATCCTCGACCAGCGGTCTCCACCTGCCTTGGCAGAACCATTCTCACCGGCAAAGGAAGCTCCGATGCCTCTGGTTGCCGTGACCGCTCCGATCGATGCGGCTTTTTTCAAGAAGTCTCTTCGGTCCATATCATCCTCCTAGCGGATTGACTAGCAGTTTCATCAGCCACAAGTTCTATAGACAATCAGGGCATTTGAGGTTCTGTCGCCTGGTTCTTTGATACAGCTGCCGCCGGGGTGGCGACAGCAACCGACTTGAAAAAATCACGCGGAGCAAGCTTTTTGTCATGAGATATTGACCTTGCGTTATGTCCTAAAAATTCGAGCTATCCAAATATTCAAATTTACTGAAATAGCCTATTGAAACTAGCCGGGTTTCATTGCTCCAAGATCGGCAGCACAAGGTGAGATGGTGATTTGGGGGAGCGATATATTTTTTGTGTGGCTTTCTGATAATCGCTCTTTTTGGCGCGGTAAATATTGATGAATTTTTGCGGGTTGCGGTCAAAAGCCGGGAACCAGGTGCTGTGCACTTGAACCATGATTCTATGTCCTTTTTTAAAGGTATGAAACCTGTCTCTTAGTTCAAAGCTGATCGGTGTTATTTCATCAGGCGTCATGGGTTCGGGATTGGAGAAGCTGTTGCGGTATTTGCCACGCATCACCTCCATACCCACCAGCATCTGGTATCCACCCATTTCGACATCTCCATAATCCGGAGCATCGTTCGGATGGACATCGATGAGCTTGACGAACCAGTCAGAGTCCGTTCCAGAGGTCGAGGCAAAAAGGTTTGCGCGCACAGGACCGGCTATGGTGATGTCACTGTCCAGTATTTCCGTCTGGTAGGTCAGGACATCAGGCCTGGTACTGGCATAACGCTGATCCCCCAGCATATTGTTACAGCTGTACTGACTCATGCGTATGTCAGGTGAAAAGGGAACTGGCTTGGCTGGATCGCTTATATAGCTGTCATGCACATCCTGAATTTTTTCTTGGGTTTGTTCGAAAGAGAGTCCTCCGTCTTCCTGAAAGTAGATGTTTGTTTTGACGATATTGCCCGGTGGCCATTCTTTGAAATTGTGCCAGCGGTTGTTTCCGGTTTCAAACATGGTGGCCTCGGAAGGGGACCAGGTTCCCTTGTCCTTCAGATAGTATTGGAAAAACGGGAAGATTATTTCCTTCTGAAAGTATTCAGATGTTTTTGAACCGAACCGGATATCTCCATGTTGGGATCCGTCATCTCCGCGCCATCCACCGTGACGCCATGGGCCGACAACAAGTGTGCTCCTGTTATCGATATTCTTATCTTCGATTGCTTGATAAGTGGCTATGGCGCCGTAGGGATCGCAGGAGTCGAACCAGCCGGCCACATTCAGGACGGGAATCTTTATATCGTCAAGCCACCGGGTGACATTTCTGCTTTCCCAGAATTCATCATAGTCCGGATGGTCGATAATATCCTGCCACACCTGTGTCATTAGCCCTTTGAAATGCCTTTCATTGAATTCAGCGATAGGCCCTGCGTTCAGAAAAAATTCATATGCCCAAGGGGTTCCGTAATCTATGTCTTCCGGTGAGATGCCGTTCAACTTTTCTCGATCGGGGCCGCTTATAATGCTCATGCTGTACCACCATTCCATGTCCAGCAGAGCATAGGCGCCGTTATGGTGGTCGTCATCGCCGATAAAGGCATCCATTGTGGTGGCCTGCGGAGAGGCCGCCTTGAGCGCAGGATGGGCATCGATCATCCCCATAACCGTATACCAGCCAGGATGCGAAATGCCCCACTGGCCGACCCGGCCGTTGTTTCCGGGAATGTTATGAATCAACCACTCTATAGTGTCGTAAGTATCAGTCGTTTCATCTATGCCGCCCTCTTCCTCGCTGATGGGCCGGAGATTGATCCACTCTCCTTCGGATTTGAATGTGCCCCGCCCATCCTGGAAGATAAAAATATAGCCATCTCGGAGAAATTCATCACCCGGCGCCATTCTGTCAGGTGGATGAAAGTTATCGGGACCATACGGGTCGGCAGAATAGGGCGTGCGAACCAAAAGGATCGGGGATTCCTGTGATTTGTCTTTCGGGCAGTAGACAACTGTGTGCAATTTTATCCCGTCGCGCATGGGAATTTTGTATTCCGATTTGTCGTAGTGAACTTTGATGTCAAATTCTGTCTCAGCATCTGGGCTACAGCCCCAGAGCAAAACCAGTATGAACACGGCTATGATTGTTTTCCTCATGATATCTCCTTTATTAAAAAAAATTAGAAAATTCGTCAGCACAAGCCAAGAGTTCTTTACTGATAGAAATACATTTTTTTCAAAAAAGAGCATATCCTCATTCTCTCACTTCAAATCCCGCACCGCTAGTCGCATTTGCCGCAATGGAAATCCTGAATCGAGCTTATCACGGTCAAAATAACAAAGTCAAAGCCTGGGAGTATCTTGCCCTGTATCCATTGGCTTAAAGATGCTGGATAAAATAAATGTTCTGCGATTTATTTTTGCCCTCCCTGAATATTTCCTATCGATTCCACCCTGCAAATTAATTCTCTTCTGGCTGCAAGTGCTCGATAAAGTAGTTCTTCTTCAGTTCTGTTTCGTATTCTCCTGATTTACCCATGGCGCCGTGTCCGGTGTTGGGGAAGACCATCATGTCGTGCTGTTTGCCGAGGCGGATTAGTATTTCTGACATCTTGAATAAGTCTGCCTGAGTGCCGGTATCGTTGATCCCTCCGACCATCAGCAGTTTACCCTCCAGTTGAGCCGCCTTGTTGAATAAGTCAGCCGCATCATAGGCAGCCTTGTTGTCCTGCGGCATGCCGAGATATGGCTCATAGAGGTGGAAGCGGTGGACATCATAGCCTGGAAATTCGCTGACACAGACCTTGTATACATCGGGTGCCTGAACCATGGCCCGGAAGGAGTGATATCCGCCCCATGACGCTCCGTGAATACCCACGCGACCGCCGTCTATGAAGCTGAACCTCTTGGCCAACTGTTTGATGGCCGCAGCATGGTCGGCAATGGCTGGTTCCCCCCAGTTGTCATAGATGACGTCGTGGAATGCCTTGGAACGCCCTGGCGTGCCCCTGGCGTCCATTACGATGACGATAAATCCCAGATTGGCCAGAGCACGGTTAAAGTTGACCATGCCGGCCATGTAATCCGGCACCGGTGCCGCGCCAAAATCCTGGGGGCGCCACATTGTTTGTGGGCCACCGTAAATGTGTTCAACAAGGGGGTATTGATGGTTAGAATCGAAATCAAAGGGAAAGTACATGGTGATCCAAAGATCGGTCTCGCCATCGGCCGCCTTGACCACGACCTCCTTCGGCGGCACCCAACCGACTTCCTTCAATTTATGGATGTCTGCTTCGTCCAGTGTTTGCAGCGGGGTGCCGTCGGCTTTGCTAAGCACTGTCTTTGGTGGAATATCGACCGCCGAATACGTATCCACAAAGTATTGATTTGAAGGAGACATTTCGAGAGAATGCTTCCCTTTTCCTTGTGTTAGTTGTTTGAAATTCTCGCCCTTCAAATTTATCCGGCACAGGTGTGTGTCGTAGGGACGGGATTGGTCGGGGCTGGCCGTGAAATAGACCCAGCCGTTCTCCTGATCGACGCTCAATACGGCTTCGACCGGGAAGTCTTCATGGGTCAACTGCCTTACCAGCTTCCCTTGGATGTCGTAATGATAGAGCTGACGCCATCCGCTGCGTTCCGATATGTAGAGATAACCCGAGGTATCGGGTAGCAAGGTGAAACCTGTGCGCGATCCCCATACCGAATCGTGGTGGTGGGTGACAAAGGTATTTGAGGTTTCGGTGTGGAGCGTTCGGGCCTCGCCGGTTCTGGCGTCGGCAGCTTGAATGTCCACTTTGCTCATCACACGGTTGTAGCGTGTGAACAGCACTTCGGAACTATCCGGGAGCCATGTGAGCACACGGTAATAGTAATACTCGCAAAAATCCTGATCGATAGGTATTGGCTTCTTTGTGAAGACATCCACAATATAGAGCTGCGTCTGATACAGGTTGCCGCCACAGGCGATGGTCGGCACCCACGCCACCTCTTCGAAGGGTTTCAACCACTTGATCGTGGGGATGCGCGGCACATTGTGCGAATCAATGCGGGCAACCACAAGCTTTTGCCCATCCGTTGACCAGGGATACCAGAGCGTCGTTTCCACGTCCCAGGCGTTCATTTCTTCCCCGTCCGTTGTGAGGGGTATGGTGCGCCCGTCGACAGTGGCCCGCAACACGAGGTTGTAATCCTTCAGCGAAACAAACCATTTACCGTCCGGGGACATCACTTCGGGCTGAGCCATTGGTCCTAAGCCCAAAAATCTTTCTCGTTCGAACATCTTCGGGGTAATCCGCTCCTGCTCGCTGATTAGGAATGACGAAAACGAAAAGAACGTAGGGGATACTTGTTTTTCGAGCGCATAGCTGTCGAGGTCGAGGATAAAGGTCGCTCCCTCGATCGTGAACTGAATGCGTTGGGGCCCGACAAAGCTGAACTGCTGGAAGGGCACTCCCAATCCTGCCGGTTCGTGACCCAGTGCTTCGGTAAGTGCATCCCGCAGCTTGGCATTATCGAAGAGCGGCTCTTTTATATTCGCCACCGGATCGACTTTGTAGATTGCCGTGTGTTGCGGCCCTCCTACGGCATACCAGAAACTATTCCCGTCGGGCATCCAGTTGGGTGTGATTATTCCGCCTTTGACATAGGATCCGAAATTCAAATATTTCTGAAACATCTTTTCGCGCTCGGATGCCTGCGTCCCATCGGAGAAAAGGGCTGAAGCTGTCAAAACAAACCAAAAGAAAAAAATTGTCGCAGAGCGGAATTTTGATTTAATCATCAAAGCCTCCTCATTAATTTCGCAAAATCTGATTTTTTACTTTCCCATCTCTTCTGATTGAACCAATTTTATCGGGATGCCAGAGAGAGCCTCAGGATACTTGCCATTCTTGACCGTCAAAACTCCGATAACAAGCAGTTAGGCAATGCTCTCACTCATTTCATGATCGTGTTCGAAATTAGCTTTACTCCGAATGGCTTGAGCGGGAAATACACTCATAATACATATCTTGTGAAATCAGGTCACTCCACGGGATTTCGGCTATTCGGTTATGCAGGAGCACTGCATCCTGTATGCTCTTTAAGTTTAATAAATATTTCACGAAACGCTCCAGTCCCATTCCGATGCTGGTGGAATATCCACCCGGTATCTCAACGCCCGAAAATCGGTATGATTCTTTGATGAGGTTCATGTTTCTCTCCCCTCCAGACAGGACCTCTCCTATCTCCGGTAAAAGAATATCAAACCCCACTTCCATATCGGGATTCTCCTGGTAAGAACGATGGGCATAGGGTGGAATGACATGGGGCTTATTGGTGACAACTAGAGGCGCGGTCATTTCACTCTTCTTTTTTTTGCACCAGGCACTGAAATCTTCGTTCGTTTTAATTTCAGGATATTCGCTCAGATCGATTTCATCAAACTTTAGATCTCCTTTGCCGAAATTCTTTCCGACTTGTTTTATCAAGCCGCAAGCTATGGGAATGACATCGCTCATCCTTTTGTTCAGGAATTCAGCCGTTATTTGGTAATACCATTTTAAATGATTATCACCCTCATCATTTCGATAACAAGGAGCCGCCATCCATACACTCCTGCCTAGAAATAACGAGGCAATGGGTTTGGCAAATGTCTGTGAATAGGGGAGTAGCAGCTTGCATTGTTCGACGGTTATTTGCTCATCCAAATTCGTGATGAGCCTGGGTGTTGAGCAGGAGGGAATGAATTCGATGACTCCCATATCGTTAAAAAATTTCCGAATAAGAGTCATAATTTTCATATAGTGTTCGTACAACTCTTTCATTTCTTCTCCTTTCTAATCAACTCATCAATTCAAAAAATGCATCGATGCATATTATAGCCATGAGTCAATCAAAGTGTTATCATTTTTTCGTGCCCTCAATCCCGCACAATACTCCCCCAGTGCCAATATGAACAGCCAGAAATAAAGATATTCCATCCTAAAACGGGCAGCCAAACGACTAAAAAAACGGATGAGAACGGATGAAAAAGCTGATAAGGTATTTTAACAGCCACCTATATCAAGATAACAAAATCCGTATGATGGAAAGGAGTATTATCCTGGAACATGAATATGGACCGAACGAAAGGGCAACCTCAGCTTTTCCGCTTTATAGGAAAAGATTGGAGAGGCCGAGATTGCCCATCGGCATGACTTGTAGTAAGATCTGTAACCTAAGGAGGATTGGTTGAGAGTTCCCATCTATACGGGCTTGCGCCTGCTCGAGGATTCCGTCAAAGGAGAAAGCGTGACTCGGCATCTGTTGCGGCTGAGAAAAATGAAAAAGGCCGACCCGGAATTCCTTCGTGATTATCAGTTTAAGACCATGAAAAAGTTGGTCGCCTACGCCTATGACAACACGGAATTTTACAGAAAGCGGTTCACCGAGCAAGGTGTTGAGCCCGGAGATATCGGATCATTGGAGGACTTCGCGCAGTTAAAACCGGTGACGAGGGAGGACATCCAGGAGCACGGACTTGAGGTCATCTCGAAGGAATTCAACCGGGATTCGCTGCTCTCCGGACACTCGAGCGGCTCTACAGGGCAGCCGATAACCTATTACCATGACCGGCAGGCCTATTCGGCCGGAAGAGCGGCTGTGCTCATGGGGTGGGAATTAGCTGGAAAGAGGCTCGGCGATAAATTGATCACACTCTGGGGAAACAGGGACACAGTTGAAAATAACTGGGCGACGCCGGGATCGCGTTTCAAGGCGATGCTCCACAGGAACAAGAGATTCCCCGTCGACAAGTTTATCGAAGAGAGCTATGTTCAAGAAATTTTGGGTGTCTTGGCAAAGCAGAGGGGAGGTTTTATTTTCGGATACACGCAGCCTATCTATAAACTGGCCTGCCATGCCGAGGAAGAAGGCATAAGGTTGGAGCGGAAATTCGACGGCATTATGACTACGGCGGAAAAACTGCACCCCGATCAAAGGGAAATCATCGAAGAGGTTTTAGGTCCGGTCTTCGATGGCTATGGATCCAGGGAAATACTGGGAAAAGCCTATCAGTGCCGGGAAAGGAAAGGCTACCACATCATCGAGCCCAACCTCATTTTTGAGAAAGTCGACTTCGCAGAGGATACCAAGGAAGTCATTGTCACCGATTTATGGAATTATGCCTGGCCGCTCATAAGGTATAAGATCGGTGACCTGATCGCGGGTGAATTCGGGAGATGCGAGTGCGACTGTACGTGGAAGACCTTTGACACAATCATAGGGCGAAGGAACGAGCTAATGAGGATGCCCAACGGGGGGGTTCTGCATCCGCTGTTTTGGGTAGTGGATGACATCATGAAGCATTACTCCAAAGCGAAGCAGAGGCAAGTCGCCAGAGTATCCAAAAATAAAATCGTTTTCAGGCTTCAGCTTTTCAAGGACCAGGATCCTTCCTTCGTAGAAAACCTGAGAGAGGCCGTAGCCAAGCGCTTCAAAGGGATTATCGAGACGGATGTCGAGGTCGTCGAGAGTTTCCCTCTGGGGCCGGGCGGCAAACACAGGTCCATGGTCGATGAAAGATCACCATATTCCCGTTGACTCTGCTTCTCAAATGTATATAAAATTAAGGTGGGTTTTGAAAATTCTTGCATGTTTGAAGAAGCAGTAAATGAATTTATGCGCTCCAATCTACTTTTACAACCAGGAACGCGGGTTATCCGGAGAATTATATTTTCGCGACAAGAAACCTCGTACTCAATATGCTGAAAGAAAAATTTGAAGAACTCACAAAAAACCTCCTGGAGGAAGTACGGTCTTTTTATGAAGAAAGACTCGTCTCTTTTGTTGTCTTCGGTTCTGTAGCTAGAAAAACATACCGATTTGACTCTGACCTGGATGTTTTAATAATTGTGGACAATCTCCCTAATGGAAGGATGAAGAGAGTTGCGCAGTTTTCAGCGGTAGAAGATAGGATTGAATCTTTTTTAGAATCTCTCCGAAAAGAGGGGATAGATACTTATATCTCCCCGATTTTTAAGACTCCTGAAGAAGCGGAAAAAGGAAGCCCCATTTTCCTCGATATGGTGGAAGATGCCCTTATTCTTTTTGACCGGGACGGTTTCTTTGCGAAGGTTCTTGAAAGGCTTCGAAACAGGTTAAGGGAGCTGGGCGCAGAGAGGATTTGGAGAGGAAATGTCTGGCACTGGGTTTTGAAACCGGATTACAAACCGGGAGATATTTTTGAATTATGACGAACAAAAGCCTTGCACAAAGTTATCTTAGAAAAGCAATCGACAGGCTTGACGTCCTGGATCTGCTCAATCGGAAAAATGCATTTTCCGATGTCATCCGAGAGGCGCAGGAAATTGTTGAACTGTCCCTTAAAGGAATGTTGCGTTTTGTGGGTATAGAGCCACCAAAGATACACGATGTAGGGGGCCTTCTACTCGAGCACAAGGATAAATATTCAAAAGACATTTCCGATCACTTGGAAAGGCTTGCTGTCATATCAAAAAGACTCAGGAGGGAGAGGGAGTTGGCCTTTTATGGCGATATAGATTTCATCCCGACAGAAGAATACACGAATGACGATGCGAATCAGGCCATCAAGGAGGCGAGGTTAGTTGTGGGCGTAGTCGAGAGATTATTGAAGGAAAAACCTGAGGTCAACTCCGAATCTTAGATGAACAGGTAAGTAACGGGTACTTTAGGAAAATACAAATTTTGTTCTGACGGAGGTCAATGCTTGAAATCAAATAAAATTCAGCCATTTTTTCTTGTTTTGTTTACTTTATCTCTCGCTCTTCTGTGTGCATCGTGTAAGAAGGAGTCTGCCAGGCCTGAAGCCAAGGAAGGATCACAGAGCCCTCAGATTCTGAAAGAAGCGGGGGATGAGTACTGGGAACACTTGAGAGCGGAGTCTTTATACTTGAGGATGAAACAGGGACTGGAAATCACCAAGCTGCCCGACATCACCTACGAATATGCCCAAAAGGATGCGGACTTCGCGCTCGCGCTCATGGCAAAACTGAAGTCTATCAATCCCGATGACCTCAGCCATGAAGAAACACTGACTTTAGATATTCTGAAATGGGCACTGCAGGATTCTATCGACGGACTGACTTACTTCTGGTTCGGATTCCCCATCACCCCTTATGCCTCACCGCTGACGCTTGTCCACCGAGTTTTCACGGATTTCAAGTTCGAGGGCGAGTCGGATTGTGAACGGTACATGAATCTCTTGAAGCAGTATGGGCCTTTCGTAAAGAGCATTCAAAGCCGGTTGGAAAAGCAGTTCACCAAAGGCATCATCATTCCCAAGGAAGAGCTGGTCGTGGTTATTCCATACTTGAGTATGTTCATCAAAGAAGGGAAAGAAAGCCTCTTTAATGTGGCTCCTGAGAGATTGGGTTCCCTTGAAGAGGGAACAACAGAAACATTTCGGGAAGATGTGGTCAGTCTTGTCAATTCCGAGATTAAGCCGGCGTTGGAGGATCTCGTCAATTATGTCAAAGGCCATTATCACGCCAACGCTCCGGAAAATGTCGGTCTCTGGCAATATCCGAGGGGAAGAGATTATTACAGGTATCTGGTTCGTGTGCACACGACCTTGGACCTCGAGCCCCAAGCGATCCATGATATCGGCCTCAGGTGGGTCGCTAAGGATAAGCAGGAAATCGATAAGATACGCCAGTCTGTCGGGTTCGAAGGGAATTTTGATGACTTTCGGCAATTTCTGAAGACAGACCCCCAATTTTTCCCAAAAACCGCTGATGAAATCGGTGAGCGGCTGAATAGTTACATAAGGGGGATGGAGGCCAAACTGGATGATTATTTTTTTTGGAAACCCGAAGCGCCTTATGGCGTAGCGAGATTAGCGCCCGAACTCGAGGGGGCCATGACCTTTGGCTATTATGAGGCCCCTTCGAAAACGAAACCAAGGGGAACGTATTACTACAACGGGTCGAATCCCGAAAAGAGATCACTCCTGTTAGGGGAGGGGCTTGTCTATCACGAGTTGATTCCCGGCCATCATTTTCACATCGCCTCGCAGACAGCAAATGAATCTCTGCCTGCCTTCCGCCGGGAAACCCTGCATAACGCTTTCAACGAAGGCTGGGCCGAGTATGCCTCCTGGCTGGGAATGGAGGCTGGCCTGTACCAGGATCCCTACAGCCGGGCCGGAAAGCACATGATGGATATGTTCATCTCCGTGCGGCTCGTCGTGGATACAGGCATGAATTATTTGGAGTGGACTCGAGCTCAGGGAATGGACTATATGAGGGAGAATGTTCTCGAGACAGAAACCCAGATTCAGAGTGAAAGCCTACGCTATTCTGTCGATATCCCGGGCCAGGCTCTCGGCTATAAGCTGGGCAGCATCAAAATGCGTGAGCTCCGCGATAAGGCCGAAAAAGCTCTGGGCGAAAAATTCGACGTGCGCAAGTTCAATGACGCCATTCTCGGCAGTGGCTCCATGCCCCTCCCTGTCCTTGAACGACACATCCATTGGTTCATCCAAAAGGAGCTTGAGGGCTCAAGCGAATAATTCAGTGATCGCCCTGCCTAAAAAAGCGAATCCAGCGATCTTAATCTGTGTCGAAAAAATCAGTTCCCAACTGTTTGGTTAGATCGATGACCCAGATATTGGTTAAGCTTGCCGGGCAGTTGGTCGATAATAATCCTGAAATTGGTGCCTTGCTTATAGAGTATACGGATATGCCGCCTTATGCCTGGGTCATTCAAGAGGCCGTTCGCTTGCCGATCTTTGATTATGTCACTTTGATCAATTGGGTTTATTGGGCTGTGGTTCGGCAGCCGTTCTCTGGTATTATATAAAACCTGAATCAGGAGTGATTGTCGCTGAGGTTGGTGGGTGCTTTAGGATAGAGATAAGTTTAGCCTGCTATCCGCTCAGTCGATCTGAGGATTTTGCAGGAATCTTGTCGAACGCAAAGTGCGAATTGAGGGAGGCGAGAGAGTGAAGACAATGACGATGGAACTCACCAAAGAAGAGAAGGAAATTCTTGAAGGACAAAAAGGATCGGTTCTCCAGAAAGTCATGAAATCCCTTGTGCTCTATGGAGAGGCTTTGGGTGCGGAGAGGCTAGTCGACATTGAAGGGCCGGGACATTTCTCCATCCCTTTTGCGATACCCGGAGTCGGATTGCGGCTTGAGATGCTCGATGAGTTGGTGGGAGCCGGGCTCAGTACCAAATACCCTTTTACTCTCGACCCGAAGTCCCCCTCTGACTTCGAAAACCTTTTTGTGAATGAAGAACAAAAACACTCTATCGAGGAGATGCTTGTGAATCAGGATGCTTATGATAAAAGGATGCTTCAATTAGGCCTTCAAGATGAGGAGGCCTATACCTGCACTCCTTATTTTCCGGAAGTGGGTAACATTCCGAATAAAGGAACCATTTTAGCCTGGTCTGAGTCCTCATGTGTGGTTTATGCCAACTCAGTACTCGGTGCCCGAACAAACCGTAACGCGGCGATCATGGATATACTATCCAATATTGCAGGAAAGACGCCCCTGGCTGGCCTGCTGACGGATGAGGGGAGACGGGCTAGCTGGAGGATTGAAGTGAATACAACCAGCTTACCGAATCCACAGCTTCTCGGTGCAGCTATCGGCATGAAGGTGATCGAAGATGTGCCCTATATCAAAGGCTTGGATCGATTTCTCGGCACGGAGATGAATGATACCTCGAGAGATTACCTCAAGGAGATGGGGGCCGCCTGTGCCGCCATTGGAGCTGTTGGCCTCTATCATGTGGAGTATATCACTCCAGAAGCTGTTGAACAGGGTGGTGACCTGCTGTTGCCTGATTACCGGATTTATCCTATCGACGATAGCGAGTTAGAGAGCCTCATGGAATCGTACCCGATCATGTGGGCAGATAAAGGGGCCAAGCCTCAAAAGTGCCTCATCGGGTGCCCTCATCTGAGCCTACGTGAACTGGAATGGTGGGATAGAAATATCCACGCGGCTTTAAGAGCCCACGGCCAAATGCGGGTGGCGGTGAACACTGTTCTCTGTGCAGCTCCCCAGGTTTTGAAGGAATTTATGGCGGATAGCGAGCGTTGCGAGAATCTGAAGAATGTCGGGGTCAGACTCAGTGGCACCTGCATAGAGGCCTACATGGACAATCAGCTCTGTGCCCGCGAGGCGGTGGTCACAAACTCGAACAAGCTCAGGGCTTTCACTCCGGCCCGTATGTTTCTTGACGAAGACCTTGTGGAGATTATCGTAACCGGCCGGATAGAAGAGGAGGATTGAGATGAGCCGAGTATTTAAAGGAAGGACCATTCTTCCGCGACATGTTGAGGGAGAAGCCCTTGTCACCCATTCGGGTTTTAATACGTTGGCTTCCTTCTATAAGAGTATTCTCACCCGGACAGAGACTGCTATCTGCTCCGACCAAGATAACAAGGAACTTTACGGAAAGAGGCTGACTGGCAGAATTCTCTGTCTACCAAAAACGATCGGCTCTACATCCGCAGGAGCCACTTTGGATGCGGTGGCCTTCATGGGTATCGCTCCTAAAGCCATGCTGTTCTCTCAGCGCATAGATTCGCTGGGGGCTGCAGGCCTGGTGATTGCCGACATATGGGTGGGGGAACGGATATGTACCATAGACCAGTTGGGGGATGAATTTCTCGAATATGTGAAAGATGGCCAGCGGATTGTGGCCAACGAAGATGGAACAGTCATAGTCGGCTGAGCGGGTATTTTAGAGGTCATAGTGTGGAGAGTATGAGGAAAAAAATCACAATACTGACGGCCCTTCTATGGGTTTTTGGGGCATCCCTGATGTTGGGAAATAGCATTGCCCAAGAAAAATCCGATAAATTGACGTTGAAAGCGGTTTATGCGTGGTTCCCTGATAATACGGTAAAACCCATTTCTCCTACGCCCGGGAAAGGATTTTATGCCACAGCCTGCATCCATCCGGCAGGGACGGCCGTTGTCTTCAGTGGCGGCGCTAGGGGATATTCCAGAATCTGGAAGTACGATTTCACAGAAAACATAGCCATGCCTCTCACCCCGGAGTCCTTTGTATCGGTCCTTCCTTCCTACAGTTGGGATGGAAAACACATCGTCTTCTCTGCAGACCGTGATCTAGATCAAAAACGCTACGACATGTGCGAAATTGGAAGGAGCCTCGATTTCGCTTATGGTTTCGTGGGCGGCAAACCGGAAGCTCTAAACCTCTATGTGATGGATTCGGATGGGAACAATCTTCAGCAAATCACCCGTGGAAAATTTCAGGATACCCGGCCGGCCTTCAGTCCGGATGGGAAAATGATTATTTTTCGTTCCAATAGGGGTGGAGAAGCCGACGGGTGGCCTCGGATGTGGATTGTCTCCAGCGACGGGTCCAAAGATCCCAGGCCACTTCAATCAGAGACTTGGTGCGGTCGGCCTTGGTATTCTGTGGACGGAAAGCTGATTTATTTTTTCACCGATGTGAAAGGAAGACACACCCTTTGCAGGATGCCTTCGACAGGCGGTGACTGGGAACCTTTGGCCAATGACACTCTCGGCCAATCCAGTCATGGTCCTTATGCCGATCTCGACGGCAAGCATCTGTGGTATCATTGTTGTGTTGATGGCTTGTGGTGTGTCTACAAGCTTCCCTTGGATGGAGGTGAACCTGTTCGTTTTATTCCTGCGGGATTTAGGGATGCTCCAATTGCACATGCGACGAGGGCGCGCAACGGTTATATAACTTTTGATTCAAATGCCCGTATCGAGGAACTCCATTAGTCATATTGGAGGCGAAATTACTCCTCCGACAGTCCTATAGCCTCGACGACGAGTTTTCTCAGTTCTAGTTGCATGTTTTTGATGATATCGGACATGTTTGGATCTTTAATCAGGTTGTCCATCTCGTAAGGATCGGCCTCTAGATCATAGAGCTCCGCCTCATCCTCGAAACGTATCCAGCGAATGTACTTGTATCTCCCCTTACGGACGATGCGATAATCCAGGTTTGCCGTCCAAGGAAAGGGATTTTCATGACTGTAGTATTCCATATAGGCGACATCTCGCACGCTTTTTACGTCCCCGGTCAAGATTGGCAATAAGGAAATCCCCTGAACGTATTTTGGGATTTCAACCTCAGCTATATCAAGTACAGTCGGCGCCAAATCGATGGACATGGCCAATCCTTCCGGCCGAGCCCCGGATTTTACCAACTTCGGATAGCGGACAAGAAGAGGAGTTTTGACGGCTTCTTCATAGGGGAGGCGGCGCTCGATACTCAGGCCATGTTCGCCATAGAAGTAACCGTTATCGCTGGTAAAAATTATCATGGTGTTGTTTAGCTCTTTCCTCTCCTCCAGCGTATTGATGATACGTCCCAATCCTTCATCGACGGCTAGCATCATTTCGGCACGTTGGCGTATGGTAGCTTCTGAAATGCCAATATCGAGAATTTTGCCAAAAGCGTTTTTAATTTTCGGTGAATGTCTGATATCGAGTGATCGCTTGAGAACCGGTTTGGTCAATTGTTCCTTTTCGGAAAGTCCGTAGTTAGGACGACGTTTGATAACTTTTCCATCGTAGCGACCTTTGTGACGTTCGGCCGGAATGAATCTGCTGCCATAATTGAGGTCCACTGATCCGTCGTCCAGTTGTCTGGCCTCGGGGTGTATTGCCTTATGGCCGATATAGATGAAAAACGGCTTATTCTTATCAGTCTGCTTGATAAAATCGATGGCGCGGTCAGTGAAGATGTCAGTGATATATCCTTCAACCTTGTGTATGCGGCCCTTTTCGAATAAGTCCGGATCATTGGTTTTGCCTTGACCGGCGAAGCTAACCCAGGTGTCATAGCCGGGACGTGGCGTCGGGTCATTGCCCATGTGCCATTTACCGACATGAGCAGTCCGGTAGCCCGCCTTCTGCAGTTCTTTGGGAAAGAGAGCCAGAGTATGACTGGCCTGACTGCGGGAAGTGTTATCCAGGATACCATGACGGGAGACGTGCTGGCCGGTGAGGATACTGGCCCGATTTGGAGAGCATAGGGGCGTCACATGGTAGGCATTGATGAACATGGCCCCTTCCGCAGCCAAGCGATCTATGTGCGGTGTCTCCAGATAGGGATGCCCGCCTGCGCCGAATTCGTCGAAACGCATATCGTCCACGACAATCATAACGATGTTTGGACGTTCCATCTTTCCATATGTTAAGCCTGAAAATGCCAGAATGGGGAAGGCTGCGAATGCCAAAACCAGTCCGTAACGCTCAGAAGTTTTAATAACCATGGTTTTTCCCTCCTCGTACACTGATCATGGTCCCGTTTATACTCCACTCTCGAATACGATTAGCCTCTTTCGATAGATGCCTGAATGACGAAAACTGAGCGTTAGAATTCGTTTCCTTCACAAAGAAACATCTACAGCAAAACGAGAAATGAACACTAAAATAGCAAGTTATTTACTTTTGAGTACTGCAACTCTCTCTTCCAGTATCTGCTCATGCAACCTCTTGAAGCTGGAAGCAGGAATTTCCTCTTTTTTATCAGGCCGCACAAATATCCGTGAAGCCTCAAAAGTGCATTTGGAAATACAGATACCACAGCCGATGCACCACTCTCGCTCGACTTTTGCCACACCATCCTCTAAAGAGAGGGCTTCCACAGGGCAGGCATCGATGCAGGATCCACATGCGGTACACGCATCCTCATCGGTTTCTCTGATAAAATAGGTGGCCATAATCACATCTCGAGGGATTTTTCGTTTTCTGATTCGGGCCACACTCCAACAGGAGTGGCCGCAACAATTGCAGTTGTGTTTAATCTCACCTATGGCGTTGTCGACAAAATGAACCAAGTTGTTTTCTTGACTCAACTTAATGATGTCTATGGCTTCTTCTTTGCTGATTTTCCTGGCTAGCCCGCGCTCGACGACATATTCGGCCATCTCGTCAAATTTCATACAGACTGCCGTGGGGCAATCACAGCCTCCGCCTGCAAGTTTGGCTCCAACGCGACATGCACAATGAGCCACCGCGATGATTTTCGCTTTTCCGATGACTTTGTCAATAAGCTGGTAGGGATATATGGACTGAAGGTCATAATCTATAGATTCCATGACTGGAACATATCGAAAGGCTTTGGTAGAGGTTGTGCCGTAGGTTTCTCGTGTTTTTGCTGTATTGAAATATCTGGCCACTTTGTGGGACATATCTCGAGCTTTCTCTGTATTTTCATTTTTCCAAAAAAAGGACTGGGGGAAGCCAAAACCAACCTGAAGCAAAGCGTATCCCCGCTTTCCTCCTTCGGTTTGCCCTGAATAGAGCAATCCCTTTTCAGCTAGTTTTTCCAGTACTGGTTCTAAATTCTCCGGTGGGAGATTGGCCTTATTGGCAATTTTATCAACCGATACCGGTTGAAGAGGAATGGTTTTGTTCGGAAGGGCCAGTGCGACTTTAGCTTCTGCGGGAGTGAAGTTATCTCTCAGAATAATATCCAGGTATTCACTCGGGGGATATCCCATTCCCAAAGAATTCAAGTGTTCAGCCAGTTTTATGTAAATGCCATCGTTTTTCATGTTTGCCTCGATACTAATCTCATTTGTTCATTTTCGCAGTTCCTTATTCCCACACGATTCTAAAGAAATGTCAAGTTTGGTTAAATCTTCATAGCTATTCATTTTCCTCCAAGATAAATTAGTCTCCTTATCCTGCTTTTTACAAATTTATTGTATTTATTCCACGCTATGTCCAATATCTAAATTAATTTTCGTTCTTTAATACACTAATTGATTTTCCCGGAATTATTTTTAAAACAAATCAGGACTGATCTATTGACCATTCTCATTTTGACATGATATGTTTTTTCTTAATTGGACTTATCTGGGGAGGAGAGAATGAATCGCAGAAACTTTTTAGCATCTTTGACAGGCCTGGGGGCAAGTGCATTAATTCCGTCTTTTGTGTCATCCAAAGAAACTGAGTTGTCTAAAATGTCGCGCATTATCGTGGATGGACTCGACACCTCCATCGTGAACACAGAATTCCTGAAATTGCTCCAGGCCGGAGGCGTGGACTGTATCCACAAGAGCATGGGGGAAATTCAGAGTTACGGTAACATCTATCAATTTGTGGACGATCATGCCCAAGATGTGACCATCGCCCGGACGGTTGGAGAGATCCTTCAGGCAAAAAAAGATGGGAAGATTTCACTCGTGTTTGGTTCTCAAGATGTCAATCACATCGAGAGGATGATGGATAAGGACGCGACTGGCACCTACGCTCCAATGCGTGCTTCTCTGCGTGGTTACTATGAGCTGGGGCTCCGGATTCAGGGCATCTGCTACAATGTCACGAATGTCTTCGGCGGAGGGAACCTTGACCCGAAAGTGCCTCTTACCCGTGCGGGAAGCCGCCTTGTTGAGGAGATTCATAAGCTGAAGTTGGTCCTGGATGTGGGTGGCCATACGGGCGAACAGACCAGTCTCGATGCCATCAAAATATCTTCAGGTGTTCCCATTGTTTGCACTCATAGCAACATGGCTGCTCTGGTCCCTAATCCTAGGGCCATTAGCGATCGCCTTTGTGAGGCCATCGCGGGCACCGGCGGAGTCATCGGGATTACGGCTATCAGTGATTTTCAGAAACGCAGCTACATGAATTATAAACAACATGGTGCGTCTAGCCCTCAAGCCACTCTGGACGATCATATGGATCAGTACGATCATTTGAAGCGGTTGGTCGGTGTCGACCACATCGGATTGGGGCCTGATTTTGTCTGGGGATGGGGGCAGGATTTTATTCATCAGGCCGCCGATTCGTTGACATTCCCGCCGGACGCGATGGGCGATGGCGTGCCGAAACTTGTGCGTGATTTCGAGGATATATCCAAGCTTCCCAATCTGATTAAAGGATTGCAGGGCCGCGGATGGACAGAGGCAGAGCTGGATAAACTCCTCGGACTGAATTGGCTCCGAGTCTACAAGCAAGTCTGGGGCGCATAGCCCATAAGCCCTTTAATAATCTATATGACTTTGAAGGACAAGGGGCTAAAATTCTGTTTTATTATCTGTTCCGTTATCAGTTTGGAGGCTGGCCAGGGATTCAGTTCCGGCCACTGATGTCAAATCACTCCTGCTATAGTCTATGCATGCTCTTAAATTTGTTTATGTCAGCACACTTGTTCTATGAATTGTGAGCAATGTCGCGGATTTTCGATTGGACTTCTTGGGATAGGGGCTCTGGTTTGTGGGTGTTTAGAAGATGCTCCACGTATTCGGATGTGCGGGTGCCAAGAGTCTTTTTCCCCTCGGCCGCCCATCTGTCGTAGTTCTTCTGGTCGATGAGTGTGGGCGTCCAGAGTTTGCGGAAGTGCTTGAAGGTGTGCTCGTCATCCAAAAATTGACCGTCCGGTCCCTTTTGATCGATGAGATCGAGAGCGAGGGTTTCATCGGAGATATCTACGGGGCCCAAGGCATGACGGATCCAGTCTATGAGTTCGTCACAGATAGTCAGTTGAACCAGGGAACCGATCAAGCCCGCTTCCAGAAAACCCAGGTCGTGGATGATATTTCCGCCGTTGAGTGTGGCGAAAAGGAGGGATACGGCTGCCTCTGCGCCTGCCTGCTGGTCCACAGCTTTGGAATCGCTGAATCCGCCGTAGTCGAACATGGGCAGGCCGAAATAATGGGCCATGGCGGCCATGACACCCTTGTCATCGGCAGTGAAATAGGCGTAGGAGGCGGTCTTCATATTGATAGCCCTGGCTCCCCATCCTGGCATGGCAAAGGGCGCTCCCTCACGCACCAGTTGAGAGAGCACGAGCCCGCCGAGCACACCGGCAATTGTCGAGGCTGCCGCTCCAGCCAGAGTGACGGGGGCTGTCAGTCCAGCGGATACGATGGGGATGTAAAGCGAGGGTAAACCTTTTCGGGCCAGGTAAATGAGCTTACGAAGGGCTTCCTCGTTGTGCCTCAGTCCGGTCGTGACGTTGATGTAACAGGTGACAAATGGATTTTGGCGGAGGGCTTCCTGGCTTCCGGCCACAGCCTCGGCCATTTGGATACATTTGGCCATGCTGACCTCATCGTGAGTGACGATAACGATGGGCTTTGCGGTGTTGTTCAGCATGACTTCCATTTGATGCAAATCATAGGCATGGCGGTCGACATCGGAAGGAAGGAAAAAGGACATCACAAAATCGATGTTCCCGAGGGCATCGCTCAGGATTGTAGCCTCCCTCACATCATTGAGTACAGCGGAGCGGTAGGTATTTGTGCGATGGTCGATGATGTTGAGGCAATCAGATCCTGTCCCGTAAAAACAGCGGTATCCCTCGATGGGCATGACGGGTTCGCCCAATCTGTTGTAGAGCGTGAACCGGTGAGGGACAGTGCTGAAGGCCCTCTCGACAAGCCCGGATGGAATACGAACCCGATCTTCACCTGAAACGAGAGCGCCTCCCTTTTTGAGAACAGATACAGCCTCTTCATCGTGAATCCGGAGTCCTGTCCTCTCCAGTATTTCCAGGCTGGCCCAGTGAATCTTTTGGCATTGCTCTCTTGATATACGGGCATAATGAGCACTTCCAAAACTTTGCTCGTTAACAGAAATTCCCCTCATTTTCAACTCCCGAACAATCCTGATGTCATCTCTCTTTCAATACATTCAAGAAAATTGTTTTAAAAAAAAAGACACAGTGGGAAGAAATATATATAATTGTACGTTCCCCTGTCAAATGGGTGAAGGGATTTCTCGATATTTTGCGAATAAATAGCAGATTTTTACAAAAGAGTAAAAAATAGTACAATACTCTGCTTGTGTTATGTTATTAAATGACTAACATTAAAAACTCATTTAGGAGGAAGATGTGGCGATTTTAGAAGATATTGCACTCGGTGTTGAAAAAGGGGACGAGGCCTCAGTAGGTGACCTGACGCAAAAGGCAGTGTCAGAGGGAATTGCCGCGACTGAGATTTTGGACAACGGGCTTGTGGCTGGTATGAACGTTGTCGGTGAAAAATTCAAGAACAATGAAGTGTTCATCCCGGAGGTGCTCGTATCTGCGCGGGCCATGAAAGCTGGAATGAAAATCGTTAGGCCTTTATTGGCCGAGGCCAACGTGCAATCCAAAGGAACTATTGTCGTAGGCACAGTGAAGGGAGATTTGCACGATATCGGCAAGAACATCGTGGGCATGCTTTTAGAGGGCGCAGGATATCAAGTCACTGACCTGGGGACGGATGTATCGGTGGCGCAGTTTATGGAAGTCGTGGAAAAAGAGGGAGCCACTGTCATCGGCATGTCGGCTCTTCTGACCACCACAATGACCTACATGAAGGAGGTCATTGATGCTGTTGATGATGCGGGATTACGGGATAAGGTGAAAGTGATCATCGGAGGTGCGCCGATTACCCAATCCTATGCCGATGAAATCAAAGCAGACGGCTATGCCCCTGATGCCGCCTCAGCGGTAGACCTGGTCAAAGGTCTGATCGGTTAGTTCAGAACGTTACGAGCCTATTCCCAAGTCAAGTGGGCTAGAGCCCTTTTCTGCGGCAGCTGAGCCTGCTTGATCCAGGAATTGCATAGTATATGCCCGTTTTAGATAATTTTGCCGTTCCCCTCTCACCGGACTATCTGATCAAACAACTTCGGCTGGAAAAGAGGCAAGATTACTCTGAAATTGTGCAGGATCTAATCCAAACAGTCAAAGCCCTGATTACCCCTAAAATCGTTTATAGAGTATCCTTCATTGAGGGGAGAGGGGAGAGTTCTGTCGCAATCGATGGGCGGACCTTCACGAGTTCTGTCCTGAAAAAAAACCTGGAAAATGTGGAAAGAGTCTTTCCTTATATCATCACAGTTGGTGGGGCCCTGGAAGAGAGAGCGTCTGGTATGGATGACCTTCTCCAGCAATATTACCTGGAGGCGACGGCGGATATAGCTCTAAGAATTGGGAAGCAGCACCTCGAAAAGCATTTGAAGAAGAATTATGGGCTGGACAAAATTTCCAGTATGAGCCCGGGGTCATTGCCGAATTGGCCGATTACAGAACAAAAACCTTTGTTTTCGCTGATTGGAGATACCGAAAAACTCGTGGGTGTAAGGTTGACAGACAGCATGCTGATGCTGCCAAGGAAGTCAATCTCCGGAATTGTGTTCCCGACCGAAGTGACTTTTAACTCATGTCAACTCTGTCCGAGGGAGAGGTGCGAAGGCCGAAAAGCGCCCTATGATGAAGCTCTCAGGGAGAAGTATGGCCTAGCCGATGAGTAGATCGTCGTAAAGACGCTTTTGCAGAAAGGAGTTTGGGTGAACGAAGAATCGCTGGAAAGAGTGCTCAGGCTCCGCTGGCTAGTGCTGGTCATGATGGGGCTTGTCGTTTTCGGTGTCTATTATGCCTACGATTCGGTGGTTCCCATTGCTGATTTCATTATCAGTGAGCTGGGGGTCACGCGCGCGCAGTATGGGCTTCTGTTCAGCTATTATTCGCTGCCTAACCTTCTTATGGTCCTCCTGGGAGGAATTCTCTTAGATAGAGTGGGTATTCGCAGGGCCGGCATGTTGTTTGTGACGCTGTGTGTTGTCGGCGTGTTGATGACCGCCATCGGAGGAGCCAAATCATTCCAGTTGATGCTCTGGGGGAGGCTTTTCTACGGAATAGGAGCCGAGTCTCTCAGCGTGACCCAGATCAAAGTCCTATCCAAGTGGTTCAGGGGGAAGGAATTTGCCTTTGCCATGGGATTGTACATAACGCTGGTGAGGCTGGGGAATTTTGCTTCCCTAAACCTGGGTACACCGTTGCAAACCTGGAGTGGCAATTGGCGCCTTGCGCTGTGGGTCGCTTTCGGGGCGATAATCCTAAGTTTTGTTGTTTATACGCTGTACACAATGCTGGATAAGGCCAAACAGGCGACATTCAGAAGTAGAGGACCTGAAGTTGCCACCGACAAATTTGTTTTCCGCGAGGCTTTTAAATTCAAGCCATCCTACTGGTTTGTCAATTTGCTCTGTGTCACGTTTTATTCGGGGGTCTTGCCTTTTGTCGCCTTTTCCAAGATATTCCTCCAGAGCAAATATGAATTCAGCGCGGCTCAAGCCTCTTTTTATGGATCGTTGCTGTTTGTGGCCACTATGGTTTTTACGCCACTCTTCGGCATTTTCGTCGATAAAATAGGAAGGCGGGCGACCATCATGATCATTGGAGCGGTCATTATCGTGCCCGTCTACCTGGCGTTAGGGTTGACAGACATACATCCTGTTCCTCTGATTATTGGCATCGGCATTGCCTTTTCGCTCGTGCCCTCTGCGTTGTGGTCATCGGTGCCTATCCTGGTCGAACAAAACCGGCTGGGGACAGCTTTCGGGTTAATCACCATCATTCAAAACTTTGGGCTCACCGTAGTCCCTTGGCTAGCAGGCAAGCTCACAGACAGTGCAGCAGGAGACTACACCCATGCCATGCTTCTGTTTGCCGGACTCGGTTTGGTCGGACTTGTGTTTTCCGTTGCCCTTATCCTGACAGAGAAAAAGGGCCCGCCGACAGGTATCGAGCTTCCCACTAAAATCGCACATGAACAATTCCAGTCATGAGACATTTGGATATGAGATAGTTATGTAAATGTCGAAGGGGTTCTGGGTTAGCCCTATGAAAGGAATGAACATCGAAGCGGATTCCGTTACCCGAACGGACCTTGGAGATAAGAGAAGAGTGCTGTTTGATCTGTAAAATATCATAAGGAGGTAGCTAAGTGGCTGATACATATACCGTTTTAAAAGGCGGCCGGTTGATCGACGGCAACGGCGGAGATCCGGTCGACAATTCTGTATTGATTATAAAGAATGACCGGATAGACGCGGTGGGAAAGGCGGGCGACGTCGGAGAGTACCTTCAGGACGCTGAGGTCATCGACATCTCTGGAAAAACCGTCATGCCTGGCCTGATGGACATGCATGTTCATCCGATCGGAGCCAAAAGCCTCGATCCCTTGAGTTGGCTCATTACGCCGAATGAGCTCAGGGCTATCCGGGCCTCGGTCGATGCCTGGAGGCTGATCGACAGCGGATTCACGACGATTCGGGATTGTGGCACGACCACCGGCCTTCATCTGAAGAAGGCCGTCGAAGAAGGGAGTATTATCGGGCCCCGGATTTTCTCCTCTAACCGGATCATTACTCAGTCTGCGGGGCACGGGGACGTGGCTCATTTTCTCCCTGCGGCCTGGTCTTATGAGAGGGGAATCGCCCGGGTTGCCGACGGTGTGGATGAATGCCGGAAGGCAGCCAGGGAGCAGTTGAGAGAAGGAGCGGATTTCATCAAGATGTGCACGACCGGCGGTGTCATGTCCGAGAAGGACAAACCCACCCACACCCAATTTTCGCTGGATGAGATCAAGGCTATGGTTGAGGAAGCTCATGCCTTCGGTGTGAAGGTGGCCAGTCATGCTCAGGGAACGGCAGGCATCAAGAATGCCCTTTTGGGAGGGGTGGATACGATTGAGCACGGCATCTTTTTGGATGACGAGGTCATTGAAATGATGATCAAACAGGGGACGTACCTCATCCCCACTCTGGCCATTCTCAAGGCGATCATCGAAGGAGGCACCAAGGCCGGAGTTCCTCAGGGCTCATTGGACAAAGCCAAAGGCGTATATGAGGTTCACAGGGCATCCTTTATCAAGGCCTACGACGCTGGCGTCAAGGTGGGACTGGGCACGGATTATTTGAGTGACCCCATGTCACCCATGGGGGACAATGCCGTAGAGCTGAAAATCTATGTCGAGGTGGGCCGAACACCTATGGAGGCCATCGTCTCAGCGACCAAAATCAATGCCGAAGTGGTGAACATGGGGGCTGATTTGGGGACGTTAGAGAAAGGCAAGCTGGCTGATCTCATCGTGGTGGACGGCAATCCCCTCGAAGATATCGGCATTCTGTGTGACAGGCGGAATATTCTTAGCGTTTTTAAGGCGGGCAAAACCATCCCCCGCTTAAATCTAGATTGAACACAAGGGTAAGACCTTAATAGCTTTTTATAATTCTGGCACATATGAGTGAGATATGAACTAGGCCGATTTGAATGAATTCTCTATCCAGTCTATACCCATCTCAATGTTCGGAAGCAAATACTATTTGATGGAAATTATAAAAGTTATAAAGGTCTGATCCCGATGTTAGAAAAGAAAGGAGCAATCATGAACGACAAATTCAGACTCAACATACCCAGGTTGAATATCCTGTCTGAGGATCAGAGAGAACTCATCCACCTGTCATCCTTAGAGGTCCTGAGAAGGACCGGAGTGGCGGTCAAGGAACCTGAAGCTGTGGAGCTTTTTAAGGAGGCAGGCTGCCTGGTAGAGGGAGAACGAGTGCGCATCCCGGCCTTCCTGGTGGAGTGGGCCCTCCGGAACGTTCCACCGCGTGTTCCCCTCTGCGACCGCAACGGAAATCCGGCCATGTTTCTCGAGGAGAACAACGTCTATTTCGGAACTGGTTCGGACACACCCCAGGTCGTTGACGCCTTTACAGGGGAAAGGAGGCAGGCCGTTTTAAAGGATATCGCAAATGTATCCAAGATCGTGGACTACTGCGATGACATGAGCTTTGTGATGTGTTCGGGTATTGCCAGCGATGTGAACAAAGACATCTCCGACCTCTATCATTTCGAAGCCATGGTGAGCAACACGGAGAAACCGATCGTGTTTACGGCCTGGAGCCTGGAGAACCTGAAGGCGATCGTGGAAATGGCAGAAGCGGTATCCGGGGGTGCGAACAAGCTGAGGAACAACACCTTCATCGCCCTCTACACTGAGCCCATATCTCCCTTACAACTGGCCAAGGAATCGACGCAAAAACTCATGTTTATGGCTGAGAAATCTCTCCCTGTCGTTTTTACTCCGGCAGTTCTGACCGGCGGCACTGGTCCGGTGACCATTGCGGGCGGCCTTATTCAGGGCAATGCCGAAATCCTGGCCGGTTATGTCCTCTCTAACCTTGTTAGAGAAGGGGCTCCCTTTGTCTACGGCGGCGGTGTGACTTCTTTTGACATGGCCACATCCATTTCCTGTTATGCCTCGGCCGAGTTCATGCTGGCCACGGCCGCCTTGACGGATATGGCCAGGTATTACCGTCTTCCCATGTTCAGCTTTGCCGGATGCTCGGATTCCAGCATTTATGATCATCAGGCCGCTATCGAAGGAACTATGTGGATCGTCCTGGCCACTCTGTCAGGAGGAAATCTGGTTCATGATGTGGGATACATCAACAACGGATTGACAACATCCTATGAACAGCTCGTTGTTTCCAATGAAGTGATCGGCATGATGAGACGCTTTTCGGGTGGAGTCGAGATCAATGAGGCCACCATGGCCCTCGACCTCATCGATGCCGTTGGTCCTGGCGGCGAATTTTTGACCGCAGAGCACACATTGAAACATTTCAAAAAGAACTGGTATCCGGAGCTGATGTCGAGAGCTCCCTACGAGAAATGGGTCTCTGAGGGCAGCAAAGACCTCAAATCGAAAGCCACGGCCAAAGTGCAGCATATCATTGAACATCACGAACCGAAACCCCTGGATAACAGGCTGAAATCAGAGCTCCGAAAAATCATCGAGTCCAAAGAATGAAAAAGCGCCTAGCCTTTTTTTATATGGGCGAAAAGGGGATTCCGGCACATTATGAGAGAAGTCGTGTGGCCCAGAGATTCAATCCGTAAAAAGGGAGGCTAACCATGACTAACAAAACTTTTAAATTTTTCTGGTTTCTTCTCCTTTCATTTATTTTATTGAATTGTTCTTTTTTATTTGGTCAGGAAAAGAAAGACATCGATGTCGAGTGGCTGTGGGGTGAGGAGGCGGCCAGAGTGCAGGCTGTTCCCCAGTTCACCTGGCTGGACAACAACAAAGCCTTGATTCTGGATATGCACAAACTTCAAGATGAGCAGACATTTGAAATTCTGGATCCTGTGAGCGGTGCTCGAGCCCCTGTTTTAGATGCCAAAAAAGCTCTCCGGAGCCTTAAGGATCATCTGGGAGAGGAAGAGGTCCCCAAAACAATTCCCTGGCCCATCGCCTTCGACAGTCTCGGGAAGAAAGCCCTGTACACGTTCGGCGGGGACATATATGTGCTGCACCTCCCCGATGCTGAATTTGTCCGCCTTACCGAAACAGAGGAGGAAGAGTTGGGGCCTACACTGTCTCCCGATGGGCAAAAAATCGCTTTTGTGCGCATCAATGAGATCTTTGTTTACGATCTGGAGAAAGAGGAAGAGAATCAGGTCACCTTCGACAGCTCGGAAACCCTCTACAACGGCCGGCTGTCCTTCATGTACTGGGAGGATGTCTTTTTCCGCAACAACGGCGTAGGCCTCTGGTGGTCGCCGGATTCACAGGCGCTTGCCTACATGCAGACGGATGTCTCGCAGGTCACGGAGTTCATTTATTACGATATCAAGCCTTTTAATCCACGCGTGATTAAAGTGCGGTATCCGCTTGTGGGAGAAACCATCGAAACTGTCCGCGTAGGTGTGCTCGAATTGAAGACCGGCGAGACAACCTGGCTCAAAGGAACCGGAATTCCCAATGAATATGTCGTCAACGTCGATTGGCTTCCCGACAGCAAACGCATCAGTTTCAGGTCTTTAAACCGAGATCAGAACGAGCTCGATTTATTCTTTGCCGACCGGTATTCAGGAAAATCCGAGTTTATCCTGCATGAATCCGATGAAGGCTGGGTAAATCCATCCGAAGATCTCTATTTCCTGGATGATGGGGAGCATTTCATCTGGGGCTCCGAGCGCGCCGGCTTTAAACATCTTTATCTCTACAGTCTTGAGGGAAATCTTATCAATCCCATCACGCAGGGAAATTGGGCTGTGCGGGCGCCGTTTCAGGTCGGCTACTGGTGGGGGCAATCGGCTGTCGCCATCGATGAGTCAAACGAACTCCTCTATTTCACGTCCCTGGAAAAATCTTCTCTGGAACGTCACCTCTACCGGATCAAATTCGATGGGACAGGGATGGAGCGGCTGACCTGGGCAGACGGTTTTCATTCCGTTGTGTTTAGCCCGGATGCCCGGTTTTTTCTCGATGTGTACTCGAATATCAAAGCTCTGCCGGCCCTTGAACTCTACAAAAACGACGGCAGCCTGATCAAAGTGATCAGCGAGTCGAAATCCGAAATTCTCACGGAATATGCTGTGCAGACACCCGAGCTTTTCGAAATTTCCGCTTCGGATGGTTTCAAAATGCCGGCCATGATCTACAAGCCAAAGGATTTTAATCCTCAAAAGAAATATCCCGTCATCATCTATCACTACGGAGGGCCTTCGGCGCCCACTGTCATCAATCACTGGCAGCGGTATGCCTTTTTCAATCAGCTTCTTTTGAGAGAAGGATATTTGTGTGTCACGGTTGACAATCGCAGTGCCACAGCCAAGAGTAAAAATCTGGAAAATCTGGTCCTCAATCAGATGATCGGCCCGAATGAGCTGGCTGATTTGATGGACGCGGTGAAATGGGTGAAATCTCAGTCCTTTGTGGACCCGGATAGAGTAGGGATGTGGGGCTGGAGCTATGGCGGATGCTACACCTTGATGGGAATGACTCAATCCAAAGAATTCAAAGCCGGTATTGCAGTCGCTCCGGTCTCGGATCAGAGATTTCATGAGCCCAAGTGGGCCGAATTCGCCATGAAGAGGCCGCAAGCGAATCCAGACGCCTGGGAGAAGGTTTCTCTTCTGAAGTATGCCAAAGACCTTCATGGCCGTTTGATGATCGTCCACGGTACCTATGACGATAACGTCCGCATCCAGAACACCTGGGCGTTTATCGATGAATTGATTAAAGCCGGGAAGAATTATGATATGATGATCTACCCGATGAGGAAGCACGGCATAGCGGATACCCCCGCGCGGATTCATCTGTTCAAGAAAATGATCGAATTCTGGACCCGGCATCTTTAAAAAAGGTGCCAGGCACCTTTTTGATATTTTCGTTAAAGGAGAGGTCAATGCGTCGGCGTTTTTTTGTATCAGTTGTCATTCTTTTCGGCATATTTTTGTTGTATTTGGCTAACCGTGGAAGCAATCCACCCTCAGTCTCACAAGATATAACTCCCTTCAGCCCCCAAATGTGCACTTCGCTCCTTGTGGGGAAGAATGCCACAGTGGATGGGTCTGTGATCTGCACCCAATCAGCCGACTGCGGTAATTGCGACATCCGGTTGGAATATATCCCTGCCGCCGTTCATCAACCGGGGGAGATGCGGGTTGTCAAAGGCTGGAATGTCTATGACCTTCTGGGAACAAAGGGCAGCCCTCCGGTTCGATCCGGCCCAAGTTTTGAAATTTCTCAGGTGAAAGAGACTTTTGCCTATGTGGCCACCACCTTCCCTTTTATGAACGAGCATCAGGTCGCCTTAGGGGAGGCAACTCTCATCGGGGTTCGTTCGGAATTGGCGCCTTCAAAAAGCACAGATGCCAAAATCCGCATTACCGATCTTTCTAGGATTGCTCTGGAAAGAGCGACCACAGCCCGCGAGGCCATTACAATCATGGCTTCGCTCATGGAAGAACATGGGTTCAATGCCTGGACACCGGATTGGATGAATCTGGCCCCCGGCGGTCATGACGCCTGCGGCGAATATTTTGCCGTTGCGGACCAAGAAGAGGTCTGGTGTTTTGAGTTTCTTCCGGTCGGACCAAATTGGAAGAAAAGCTCCGGTGAGCCTGGAGTCTGCTGGTGCGCCATGCGGATTCCGGATGACATGTTTGCCGTCAACGCCAACGAGAGCATCATCGGCGAGATCGACTTGAGTGATGAAGAGAACTTTATGGCTTCTTCAAACGTGACCTCGCTCGCAATCAAGCACGGCTGGTGGGATCCTAAGAGTGGCGAACCTTTCCGCTGGGATTTAGCCTATACGGGTAAAAAGGCCAACAGCCTCCGCACTTGGAGTGCTCTCAACATGGTCGCTCCATCTCAGAGTTTGAAGCCTCATGCCGAGGGCTACCCCATGCCCCTCAGACCCGATAAAAAACTCTCCATTCTGGATATTCGAAAAATTCATGGAGATCGCTTCGAGGGAACTGAGTTTGATCAGACCAAAGGCCTGGCCTCAGGACCGTTTGGCAGCCCCAACTGGCCCTTCGGCGCACCGAATCAGACCAGGTCGATCGGTACCATGTCATCGGATAGCATTATCATCAATCAGTGCCGGAATTGGCTCCCGGCGCCCATAGGCGGAGTGATGTGGGTTGGTTTGGGAGGCGGTGATATCAACCTCTATGTGCCCTTTTATGCCGGCATTACGCGCTTGCCCGAAGCCTACACGAGCGGTGTTCGGACCGAGTTCGACTGGGATACGGCCTTTTGGGTATTCGAACTTGTGGGAAGTTGGGCCCAATTGAATTATATGAACATGATCAAGGAGATCCGGGAAGAGCAGCAGCGTATCGAAAGTGCGCAGCTGGACAGACAGACCGCCGTCGATGAAGAAGCCTGGACGCTATACCAGAAAGATCCCCATCTGGCGAGAGAATACCTCACGGACTACTGTATTGACAACGCGAATAAAGCGATTGCTGGCTGGAAAAAACTGGCCGTCTCCTTGATCTCGCGCTATAGCTATGGCTCGGCATCAGCCCTGGAGAAATACATCGCCCCCGAATGGTGGCGAAAGGAGATCGCCGGAAATACGAAGTAAAAAAGAGAACAGACAGCATTTTTTTTAGTTGCCAGTTCATAATCTTTGGAGGTTTGAATGAAAGAATACACCGTAATCAAAAGACTGCAGGAAGTGATGAAAAACAAGGAGCTCGACCTGATTGTCCTCTGGCCATCGGCCAATTGGCTTTATCTTGTTCCCTTTGCTCCTATTGCCGAAGAACGACCGACTTTTTTATTCATATCACAAGAGGATATATGCTCTGTCGTCCCTGATTTTGACCGGGAAGAATTCATAGAAAAGACGGAACTCGAACATGTTTATTCCTGGAGAGATGATGAAGGACCAAAGCAAGCTGTTCAGAAAGCCTGGGATCTCCTTTCTAGTCCTGAAACACAGACCATTGCTCTGGACGATACCATGCCCTTTCTGTTCTGGAAAACACTCGAGCCTCACATTGCCGATAAATCTAGCCAACTTGCCAGCAGTCTCGTCATGGACCTTCGGTTGATCAAAAGATCGGAAGAGATCGAAGCCATTCGGAGAACCTCAGCTATGATTGAGAACACGCTGAGCCGGGCTGCCGAAATTTTCCTGGCGGGGCAGACTGAAAAAGCGGTTGAAGGAAAGATAAAGGCTATCTTGCTTGAATCAGGAATCGATAATCTCGATTATGTGCTCGTTCAATCCTGGCCCAACAGCGCCTCGCCGCACCATCTCCCCGGATCAGCGCGCGTGAAAAAAGGGGAGCCGGTTCTCATCGATATCGCTGTCTCCCATGCCGGTTATTACTCCGATATCACAAGACAAGTTTCTGTGGGAGAACCTTCGGATGAATACAGAAAAATCTTCGCCATTGTGCGTGAAGCCCAGGCGGAAGCTGTGGAAGCGGTAAAAGTGGGTGTCCCCATCAGTGAGATCGACAAAGCCGCCCGCGAGTCGATTGAAAAAGCCGGGTACGGCCAATACTTTAAGCACCGGGTCGGGCACGGCCTCGGTCTGGAGGTCCACGAGCCGCCATCCGTATGGGGAGGAAATCCGTTGATCATGCAATCAGGGATGGTTTTTACCATCGAACCCGGCATATATCTTCCGGATAAATTTGGTGTCCGTATAGAAGATACCGTAGTCGTGACCCATAAAGGTGCCGATAGGCTGACCTCATCCAGCCGGGACTTGATCATAATCTAGCCCTGATTTGGACAAAATAGAAATGGAGACCAGCATGGGTAAACATGTCATTTATGAAAAAAATGGGCCTATCGGTCGGATCACACTCAATAGGCCGGACAACAGGAATGCCCTCAATCCGGATACACTCAAAGAACTCATCGATTGTTTTACTCTGAGTAAAAAGAATGACGACCTTTGTGTTATCTATGGTGCTGTCGGGAAGGACTTCACTGTCGGAGCAGACCTGAAGTATGGCTATCAGATGATGACCGACCCCGGCCGGGCAGACGAGGCCACTGAATACCTCGCCAATTTTCAAAAACTCTGCCGGGTTATGCTGGAGCACGACGGCATCATCGTTTCGGGGTTGCATGGCTGGGTCATCGGCGGAGGCTTTGAAATACATCTGTCTTGTGACCTGAGGGCGGCAACCAAGGATACGACAATTATGCTGCCAGAGCTCTCCATGGGCCTCATGTTCTCTAATGCCTCGACTAAGCTTCTTTCACGTATAGCTGGCGAAGGCCGGGCCAAGCAGCTTCTTTTTTTAGGCGATAGAATCAATGCCCAGCAGGCATATGATTTCGGCTTGATATTCCACATTGCTGATGATCTTGATGCCCTCAATAAATTCATTGAAGAAACCGCCGCAGAACTCGTAAAGAAAAGCCCTCTTGCCCTGCGTCTGGCAAAGAAAGTAGTCCAGGAAAACCTGGATGCCGATATCTCCGCAGTACTGGACAGAGAAATGAAGGCTATGATCGTTACCGGGCAAAGCGATGAGTGTGTGCAGCGCATCAGGGCCTTTTTTGAAAAAAAAGGATGAGAAAAGGTTGAGTTCCCAGCAACCCCGAAAGCTCTTTCGGATATGGCCCGCCACTACCGATTTCCTCTATTTACTTACTTAGGTTGCTCCGACTCGAACATCTACGACCGCAAGCCGCGCTGGAGCGTGGCCTGTGGATACTGATGTCTTCATTGACGGGAGGAAACCCTGTCCATGACCTGGGCTACATCAGCAACGGGCTGACGACATCACTCGAACAGCTTGTTGTCTCCAATGAAGTGATCGGCATGGTGAGATGTATCATGCTGGGATTCGAAATCAACGAGGAGACTTTAGCCGGATTTTTCAATATTCTTTTGTTTCTTTTGTTTCACTTTACTATCGGGGAAAAAGCAGCTATGCTTTTTAGGAGTACGGGAATAAACATGTGAAGGGGTAAATTGCCACCTGCTGTAGACTTCAAGTGTTTTTGCTCCTTTTGATTGGGGTTCCTTGAGAAGAGAATTGTGGATATCACTATTCACTGTGTTTTTAAGAGGATTTATATAGATCAAATCTTTAAAAGGGAGGTTAAATTGAGAAAAAAATCGATTAACTTACTTTTGATTCTCTTCTTAGCCCTCACTCTGACATCCCTATCCCTTGCTCAAAGACAAACCGGATCAATCAGAGGAACCGTCTCCGATGAGGAGGGGCTTCCTCTTCCCGGCGCCAGCGTGACGGTGTCCGGCCCGGCCATGCTCGGTACGATTAGTTTTATCACTTCCGACACGGGTCTCTTCCGTTTTCCTGCGCTTCCACCGGGCCTTTACAAGATCACTGTCGAAATGAGCGGTTTCAACACCAAAATACTCGAGGGCATCCTCGTCAGCGTCGGAAAAACGACATCCATCGATGTGCTGCTGGAAACCACTACCCTGACCGAAGAAGTGACCGTTACCGCGGTCGTCCCGGCCGTGGATGTCACCTCTTCCAAGACTTCGGTGAATTACGATGCCAACCTGATTGAGAACATTCCTGTAGCGCGGTCCATCTACTCTCTGATCAACACAGCTCCTGGCGTGATTCCGGACAGCACGACAGTCACCTCCGGCGGGAGGACAGCCACACACGGGTCAACTGTGCGGGGGGAGAGCTATGCCTATGAAGGATTTCTGGTGACCGACCCGCTCGTGTCAGGACTTTTAATCCCCGTCAATTTCGACACCTTCGACGAGGTGGAGATTGAGGTCTCGGGACATCCGGCGGAAGTCGGACAGGTTCACGGGAGCTACATCAACGTGGTCACCAAATCCGGAGGGAACAAATTCAGCGGTTTGGTCCAGGTCTACTACACGGGAGAGGATATGGTCAGCAGCAACTTCACCCCGCATCAGATCGAGACGTTTTCAGCCATTGCACCTAAAGGCCCTACGGGGGATCCTCTTATCACCCCGGGCAAGACAGTCAAGGATTTGGATGCTTCGGCCAATCTGGGCGGCCCTCTGGTTAAAGACAAGCTCTGGTTCTTTGCCGCTTACCGGTATTTCAACGCCACCTACAATTACACGGGTTTCAATGATCCGGCTACCCGGTCCGTGATCGATGCCGGGACCGACAGCTACAACCTTCAGGCCAAGTTAACGTTTCAGATCAATTCCGCCAACAAGTTCACAGCCAATTACTACAGAAGCGGTGGAAACTCCGATTATCATCCCGGCTATATCGATGCCTTCACTCTCCCCGAAGCGGTCCCCGATCTTCCCGACTATGGCACCTCGACCATCTTCGGCATCTGGAACTGGATCATCAACCAGAACACGTTCCTCGATTTGCGCGCCGGCTACCTGGATTCCTGGTATCCGATCAACGTCAATCCGGATAAGCTGGGGCCTCAGGATCCTGCCCTTATGTATGGTGTCCAGCATGTGGATCTGGTGACGGGTTTCACCTACGGCGGACCTCTCCTGAACCAGAAATATGACCGGGAGAGACTGGAGCTCCTGGGCAGCCTGACCAGGTTTGCCGACAATTTAATTGGTGGCAGCCACGAGTTCAAGCTTGGGGTTGAGTTTGAGTTGTCCAAAGTGCTGCTAGGGCACTGGTTTGCCAACGATTACGGTCTCTTTACGGCCTACACGGCTATGGGCCAGTACGATCTGTCCGCCATCGGTCTGCCCTTCGGCTATCTCTTCCCCATGGCGGTTGGTAACAAAGAGGATGATTCCACGGAAAGGGATTATATCTACCGCTGGAGTGCCTATGTCCAGGATTCCTTCACCATCGGCAGCTGGCTGACCATCAATGCCGGCCTGCGCTGGGACCTCTATCGGCCGAATATTCCGGAGCAGACCAACACGGGCAATCCCTACTGGGACAACATCCTCAACAACGGCATGGTCTTGTGGCTTATCCCTTACCAGCCTCAATATTTCGGCCCCAAAGAGTACGAAGCGATCAACGGTGTAGTGAGCTGGAGCACTTTCTCCCCCAGGCTGGGCTTGACGTTTGATCCTTTCGGGGACGGCAAGACCTCGATCAAAGCCAGCTATTCGAAATACTATGAACCCTTTTCCGGGCAGATATCCGGTCTAGTCAATCCTAACTACTGGCATGCCCTGTTCATCTACTGGTATGATTTGAACATCAACAATGTTCCCGATCTGTCGGATTACTTCATTGCCGGGGGCCAGTATGGCCGCCTTGAAGATGCCGAGACCGGCCTCCCGGATATCGACACCTTCTATGACAAAGACATCCGGCCCACGGATGTCACTGAAATCGTCATCGGGATCGAGAGAGAAGTTCTGTCGGATTTCGCGATAGGCGTCAATTACATCCGGAAATGGGCCGGCAACATCATCGAGAAATACAACAGAATCGAAGGGACGATCTACACTCAGGAGTCCATGAAAGAGCCGGGCCCGGACGGTGACTTCGGCACTTCGGACGACATCTCATTTCCGGTGTTTGTGGGAAGCGGCAACGCCCCGGTCGGATGGCTGACCAACATCGACGGCCAGAACGGAAAACCCAAAGCCGAAAGGAAATACCAGGGATTAGAATTCATTATCAACAAAAGGCTGGCCCACAGCTGGCAGCTCTTCGGATCTGTGGTTTTCAGCAAGTCTGAAGGGCATATCGGATTGGGCTATGACTACTCCTACTACGGAACCGGTGCCTTTGAAGATCCGAATTATCTGACCAACAGGTTCGGTCGACTGGATCTGGACAGACCTCTCATTATCAAGCTCGCTGGAACGTACACCGCACCATTTGGATTTAATCTGAGCTTCTACTACACCTTCGCTTCCGGTACTCCTTACAACCGGGTGGTCCGGGTAAACGGTCTCGCCCCTTGGTCGGCCCAGGTCTATATCAACACCACGACACCCGGCACGGAGAGGCTGCCTTCCCGGGATAACCTCGACCTGCGTATAGAGAAGTCCTTCAACTTGGGTCCGGGACGGGTGGGGCTCTTTCTGGATATTTTCAACGCGCTCAACAGCGGCTATATCAGCTACAACAACTCCTGGGCTGGGGATATGTACTACGGCGTCCCCGGATATTTTCTGCCGAATGCCAACTACTTGAATCAAATCACCGGGTTGAGCGGTCCGCGTGTGTTCAAGGCGAGTGTAAGGTACACCTTCTGATTGCATTGGAAAAGCGAAAAAAAGCCTGTTCCTCTGAGGGATAGGCCTTTTTTTGTATTCGGTTTGTTTCAATGCTATAGTGTGTTTTGCTGAAATATTTGAATTAGGAATGGAGGTCGGATGAAGCAAAAGCAGGGAACAGCGCTTTCAGTTTTTTTACTCATTCTTTGTGTATTCTTTTGGCTGCAGTCAAGGGTGTTCTCGAATGAACAGGTCAGTAAGCCCTTTCAGTATTCTGGCTACTCTTCCCCTCAGTGGGAAGGCTTCACCCGTACCGCAGCTTATGTCCCCATGCCCGATGGGGTAAAAATTGCGGTGGATGCCTTCCTGCCCTCGGGCTTCAAAGGCGAGGGAAAGGCCCCGACAAAGTTCCCGGTTATCATGCAGTACACACCCTATCACCGCTCGATGTTCGATCCCAAGGGCGGCCAATTTCTCCTCTCTCCCGTCCAAAAGCTCTATCTCTCTCTCGGCTATGCTTATGTCGGAGTAGACATGAGAGGCACAGGAGGATCCTTTGGCTGGAAGATGATCATGGATCCCATTATCCGGGAGGATGGCAAAAGAATTATCGACTGGATCGCTTCCCAGCCCTGGAGCGATGGGAACGTGGGCATGGAAGGAGGATCCTATGTCGGCTGGTCCCAGCTTGCCTGCGCCTCCCAGAGCCCGGAAGCTCTCAAGTGCATCGTCCCCAACGAAGCCGGTTTCGACGGATTCATGATGTTCCCGGGTGGAATCTATAGCTATGCCTTCCTCCAGTACTGGTCGGGCATGATGTATTATATCAACCGGAATGCAGTCCCCACCTTTTGGGTTCCTATCGCGCCTGTTCCTCCCGTCATCGATGAAGACGGTGACGGGGAACTCGTCGATGAGATCCCTGTGGACAAGAACGGCCAGTGGAGTTTTTCAGATGATTACGCTTGGCCCGTGGATCCTGACAATCCTCCTGAATATTCGGACGGGGCGGCCAGAAAGGACCATTTTTATTTCAATGCGGTCATGGAACATGTCGCCCATCCGGATGGTGCTCCTGGTACGTTTGATGCGGATAGCCTTGTCGGTAAAATCATGTTTTGGGATGCCAAGTTTCCTCGCGGTGGTTTGATCGAATCCGACCTCAATTTCTCCTTCTTGCCCGATATCATGAAGTCCAAGATACCCGTTTACAACGTTGGCGGCTGGTTCGATCCCTTTGTCCGCAACACGTTCGAACTCTACAGCACGATGAAGGGGACCAATCCCTCACGAATCATGATCCGCCCCGTCTATCATCAAGGGATATCGGCTCCTTTTGCCGAGCTGTTGGGTATCGAAGACTGGAATCCCGCCGATCCGTTCATGTACCAGCAATTGGCCACAGAAAGCCTGCGCTGGTATGATCGTTGGTTGAAGGGTATTGAAAACGGAGTAGACAAGGAACAGCCGGTCCTGATTTATGTCATGAATGGCGGGGGCTGGCGTCAGGAAGATGACTGGCCGCTCCAAAGACAGTCCCTGACAAAATTTTATTTCGACAAAGGAAAAAAACTCATCCGAGAGGACATCCGAAAGGTCCGTAAAAAGGGAAAGGATAAATACAAGGCTGATTTCTCACACAATTCGGGTTGGGGTCCTGATGAAGATATGAACTGGTTAGCCAAAGTCAATGCACTTTCCGGGAAGCCGGCCCCAGCATCTCTAGTTTTCTATCACAACAGACAGCAGATGTTCATTCCTGCTGAGACTCCGCCTATGAGGACAGAAAAAGACAAACAGTGTTTGACTTACACCACAGCTCCTTTAGAGGAAGACACGGAAGTTACCGGCCATCCTGTGCTACAGGTTTGGGTGTCATCTACAGCCGATTACGGGGATTTCTTTTTCTATCTTGAGGATGTCGATGAGAGTGGCGAGGCAGTTCTCGTTACCGAATACGGCCACAGAGCCGGGTTCAAAAAGCTTGTGGACAACAACGAGATGATTCCCAACAATCCGGGGATAGATATACTGCCAGATCTGCCGTGGCACGGCTTCAAAAAATCGGACTACACGGACAGGGTTTTTGCCGATAAGACCATCGTCAAAATTGTCAGAGATCTCTATCCGACCTCCTGGGTTTTCAAGAAAGGGCACCGAATCCGCGTTTCCATTGCCTGTGCCGATTGGCCGACCTTTCGTCTGCATCCTAAGTTGAGTCCTGCCAATAATCCGGACGACAAGAACAACATCATCCCTAAAATCACCGTCCACCGCGACAAGGATCATCCTTCTCACATCGAACTTCCCATCATTTCGAGATAGAAATGGTGCCAGGCACCTTTTTTCCCCATATAAAATAAAGGTGCCAGGCACCTTTTATGAGGAAAACAATTGATTTTGCGGGCGTTTCTGTAGAAGATAATGGGTCACATAGAAAAGGTCGAAAAGGCCGTATACATAATGTGGGCGCAAAGAATTTTTTTGGAGGTTTACCTATGATTTATGAGCACGTTGGGATTACAGCAAGTGATCTTAACCGGTCCATTGCCTTTTACACCAATGTTTTTGATTTCAAGGTGTTAAAAAAGACTGCCTACAACGCCTACCTCTATCACGGTGAGGATATGCTGGAAATAATGCAGGCTGAGCCCAATGCAGAATCGACCGGAATCCATGAAGAGATAGACCCGATGGAATTACTGACGAGCAAAGTAGGCTTGAACCATTTCGGGCTGCGTGTGGACGATATGACACGGGCTATCGAGAATTTCGAAGAACTGAGCAAGAAGTACGGCGGAAAAGTCATCGTTCCACCCTTCGAGTACAAACAAAAGCTGGAGGAAATTGCCGATATACCTGAAGACAAACTACGGAGAGTCTTGAGAAAAGAACCCTGGCTGATTGCCGTGGTCACCGATCCCGACGGCATCCCCATCGAAATTCAAGAGAGATAGATATCCCCGGTAAAACATCAGCGCCGGTAAATTCGCGTAATGAGACTTAATTTATAGGAGATGACTGTAATGCAAAGAAATTTAATACTTTCTGTCATATGCCTGTTTGCTTTATTGATCTTTCCTTTAGGTTGTAAAAAAGAATTGTCCGATGTCGATCTATCTCCGGCTAGTTGGCCGGAGGAGGAGTTGCAAAAATATAAAGAGCTGAACAAGACCTTCAACGAACCGGCGCCCTATGTCGCGAGTGAAAAGGGAATGATTGTGGGGACTACGGGATCTTTGGCGTGTCGAGCCGGGCTGGAAGCTCTCATGCAGGGCGGGAGCGCGGTGGATGCAGCCATGACCACAGCCATGACTCAGATCTGCCTGGCTGCAGGTTCATGGGTAAGCTATGCCGGCATCATGACTATGGTCTATTACGATGCCAAGGCCGACAAGGCTCACTACATGTTTGCCGGGTATAATACAGTCCAGGAGGAAACGGATCCGCAATCCATTCCCAAAATGGGCGAGGCCAGCGGACGAACGGCTCTTGTGCCCGGCTTTTTGGCCGGTGTGCAAGCGGCTCATGACAAGTTTGGCAAAGTCCCGTTTTCCCAGCTCTTCGAACCAGCCATTTATTTCGCTGAAAACGGGATTGAAGTGGATTCCATGCATGCCGGTATGCTCGGATTCCGGAAAAAAGTCCTTTCCCGGCTCCCGGAAACGAAAAAGATATTCACCAAAGACGACGGGGAGTTTTATAAAAAAGGCGACATTTTGAAGCAACTGGCCTTGGCGCAGACGCTGCGCAACGTTGCGAATCAGGGAACTGACTACATCTACCGCGGTGAATGGGCACAGAAATTTGTCGAGACAGTTCAAGCGGAGGGAGGAAAAATGACCCTCAGGGATCTCGAGGATTATTCTGTCGTTTGGGCTGAACCTTTGCAATCCACTTACAAGGATTATGAAATCTACACTCTCAATGCCCCCAGTATCGGCGGCGTCAACACCATCGAAGCGCTCAATCTCATGGAAGCTTTTATGCTCTCAGATGAAGGCCATTACACAAAGTCGGCGGAGGGCTTACTGAAGTTCATTCAGGCATCAGGTTTACCTTTTATGCTTCACGGTTTTTACGGAGTGAATCCTCAATCCCTTTTTCCGGATATCACATCAGAGCTTGAATCCCGGGTGACCAAAGAGCATGCCCAGCGTATTCGGAAGCTTATCCAGGAGTCGGAGTGGCCTTCACTCAGAGATGATCTCTTGGATGCCTTGATGAAATCCTATGGCGAGGAGGCTGAAGATAAATCCGATAAGGAGCCTAAACACTCCGATGCCATAGTGGCCGTCGATCAATACGGGAATGTAGCCGCCGTATGTCACTCCATCAATTGTGCGGCCTGGGGTACCACAGGGATTTTTGTGGATGGGATCTCCATCCCGGACTCAGCCAATTTTCAGCAGCAGCTTATCGCGGCTGTCGGGCCTGGCAAACCTCTGCCCGATCCGACCAATCCGCTGCTCGTCTTTAAAGACGGAAGCCCCTTCTTGGCTTCGAGCAGCGTTGGCTCTGATCTTCACTCCTGCACCCTTCAGAACCTGTGCAACGTCCTCGATTTCGGAATGGATCCCAAAAAATCGGTCGAAACGGTGAATTTTCATCTGTTTTCTTCTAATCCAAGAAAAAGGTCTGTGACCAAAGGGGATTTTTCCGACGAGATCATCGAAGGCGTTAAGGAGCTGGGCGAAGAGCTTCAGGTTGTTACGGCCCAAGTTGCCAGAGGGTTTCTCGGGTATTGGGTAGGGATCCGGATTGATCCAGAGACAGGGAAGCTCGAGGGAGGTGTTTCCCCGCAGATCAACGGCCTTGTCCTTGGGTACTAAAGATTGAGGCCTTAGCTTTGAAGAATAAAATTAAGTAAGAAATAAAGACTGGCCTTTAAGCCTGTGTGATTAGCATTCAGACCTGAATGATTCACATAACATTGGTTTGGCCCGGCCCAAAGCGTTAAAGCCTTTTAGGGTGATTTAGGCTGGCTATAAGCTGGCATCGAGAGAGGAGGGACCATGAAAAAAGGAGTATGTCTTTTGCCTTCACCGATTTTTATTCCTGCGCGGAGACAGTTTTTGCTCAAAGGATTGCCTGTCTTTGGAATGTGCTGTCTCGGGGGCTTCAGCAATAAAGCTATCGTTGAAGATGCTCCAAAAGACAGCCTTGAAACTTCTAAACACAAATTCCTGGAAGACTCGGGTATGAGCTACAAGGAAGTCTTTGATTTTGCCTTCAAGCGAAGGTTTATCGAGTCTATGAAAATTTTCGGCGAGATGATGGGCAAGGAGAAGTTTCTGGAGATGTTGGCCAAGGCTTCGGCAGATGCGGCCGCCAAAGCGACAGAGAAACAGATTAAAAACCTTCCCCAAACCAATTTCGCCATGTTTGTGGCAGGGACCAAAATGCTGGACCGTTTTTGGAGCCATGTTGTGACCATGAAGCCCTTCGAGGAGACAAAAACAAGCTATGAAGTCCGTGTGACCGATTGTCTTTGGTCTCAGACATTCCGGGAGGAAAATGCCGCCGATATCGGCTACGCCACCCATTGCCATGTGGATTTCGCCTCGGCAACGGCCTTCAATCCCAAAATCCGTATGTACAGAACAAAAACGCTGATGGAAGGTCACAACTGCTGCGATCACAAATGGGTCTGGGAAGGATAAAGCCTAGATGCTTGAATTTAGCAAGCAGGAGGTCTGATGAGTGCACATCAAGAAGAGCTAATCGAAAAGGCCAAACAATTTCTCATCCGCTACTGCACTGACTGGAAGGCTCCGGTTATCGGTTGGGGGAGGGGAACGACGATCAAAGACGTGGACGGACGTGAATACCTGGATTTTTCTTCAGGTCAGATGTGTGCCACTGTAGGCCACAATCACCCCCGGGTGATTCAGGCTATTCGAGAGAGCATGAAGAGAGTCATTCACCTTAACAGCACCATGCTCGGCATGGAGACAATCGCATTGGCGGAAAGGTTGGCAGGGCTTCTCCCTGAGCCGCTGAAGAAATGCATTTTTCTCAGCACGGGAAGCGAGTCGAATGAAGTGGCCCTGAAGCTGGCGAAACATTCGACGGGTAAATTTGAGGTAGTGGGTCTGACCAAAAGTTTCCACGGCTTGACTCTGGGGGCGGGTTCATGCACCTATTCAGTCGCCAGGAAGGGGCATGGGCCGGTCTTACCTGGGTTCGCTCTGCCGGCACCGTACTGCTATCGCTGTCCTGTGGAGAGCTCTTATCCTGCGTGTGATTTCCTCTGTCTTCGGTTCGGTTTTGCGCAGATCGACGCCCAATCTGTGGGTTCTCTGACGGCATGCTTGGCAGAGCCCGTTATCAGCGCCGGAGGTGTCATAGCCCCTCCCCCCGGATATTTTCCGGCTTTGAAACATGAATGCGCAAAGCGCGGAATGCTGTTAATCCTGGACGAGGCCCAGACCGCCTTCGGCCGGATGGGATCCATGTTCGCTTTCGAGCAGGATGGCGCCCAGCCCGACATACTCACTCTGTCTAAAACAATCGGAGGAGGAATCCCGGTCAGCGGAACAGTGACGAGCGAAGCGATCGAGCAAAAAGCGAGAGAGGAAGGCTTTTTCCACATTACTTCTCATGTTTCAGATCCTCTGCCTTCGGCTGTGGCTTTGACCGTTCTGGATATAATCCTGGAAGAGAATCTTGTTGAAAGCGCGGCGCAAAAAGGACAATACCTGAAAGAAAAGCTGGAATTGCTGGCGGAAAAGTATGAAATCATAGGAGACGTGAGGGGGCGGGGGTTGCTGATCGGTATCGAGTTCGTGCACGATCGCAGGACGAAGGAGCCGGCAGAAGAGGAAGGAGCCAGGATCACGGAGGAATGCTTAAAACGGGGTCTTTCTGTAAATATCGTTCGATTTCCGGGCAGTTCGAGTGTGTGGCGTATGGCACCCCCTTTAACGGTCACTAAAGACGAGATCGACCGCGGGCTTGAAATAATTGAGAAATCCATCGAAGCGGTCGTTTTTTTGTAGGCCATATTCACTGCGAGTAGCCGGGGGATAAGAATTTATAATGCGATAAAACAAAAAGAAGATCAACAGGAGGCAAAATGGTGAAGTCAAAACGTGTCATGGGCTTAGCTTTATTCATCGGAATGTGCCTAATCGCAAATCCAGTCCTTTCTAATGAGATACAGAGGGCAGAACGAGAAAAGATATATTACAAATATTTAGGCTACCTGTCCTTAGTAAAGGGCGGTGAGGTGGAAGCCCACTGGATGGCAGACAAAAACAGTTTCTGGTATGCCGAAGGCCATCCGGCCGAAACCGTAATCTACAGAGTTGATCCTAAGAAAAATACCAAAGAGCCTCTGTTTGACACAGCTAGGATGAGGAAAGCCATGACAGATGAGTTAGGCCATGAACCCCCTTATAAAGGGCTCCCTTTCAATGCCTTTTCTTTTGTTGATGGAGAGAAATCCATCAAGTTCGAAGTTGAAGGCAGGCAGTTCATCTGTGATCTTGAGACATACGCAATCAAATCGGTCCCTCGTTTATCTGCCGACGAAAAGGCCAGGACGACTCCTCGGCCAGTCCATGAGGGGTTTGTTGCCAGCACACCCCCGGTGATGGAAGTCATCTCCACGGACGGGCGCTGGTTTTTTGGAGCCGATGATCACAATCTCTATATCCGATCGACGTATGATGGGAGGAGCGAGCCCCTCACCAAATGCGGGATCAAGGATTATGAATGGAATATATCAGGAGCTAAATGGTCTCCCAATGCTTATAAAGTCACGGCCATGAAGATGGATACACGAAAAGTTCATCGTATTCCCATCATGCACTGGCTGAAGATTACGGAGGAAGTGGAGTACGCTTGGTATGCCAAAGCCGGTGGTCCCATGCCCCAGTTTGAACTGTATGTCGTAGATATCATGTCCAGGGAGACCCTCCAGGTTGATCTTGGTAAGGGAAAAGACCAGTTTCTGACGGTTTTGGGATGGGAACCTGATGGCTCCGAGTTATTCGTGGGCCGGACAGACCGAGAGCACAAGAAAGTGGATGTGCTGGGAATCGATCCGGAAACCGGAGATTCCAGGATTATACTCAATGAGGTTTCCGACACCTTTGTCTACGGAATAGATACTTCTCCGTTGGACAAGATGAAGGCTTTCAAGGACTTCTCCAAATTTCTATGGATATCTGAACGGGATGGTTGGGCTCACATCTATCTTTATGACATGAAGGGAAATCTCATCAGGCAGCTAACGCAGGGTGAGTTTCCGGTTGTCGACATCGTTGCCCTTGACGAGGACAATGGCTGGGTTTATTTTAGAGCCCATGCTGAGGAGAGACTTTATGATACCCATCTTTATCGCGTCAATCTTCAAGGACAGGGATTCCAGCGCCTGACTGAATCTATCGGGCAGCATTCCATTCAGTTCGCCCCATCTCATGCCTATTTTCTGGATACCCACTCTAGCACCGACCGGCCGCCGGTGGTTGAATTGAAAAAAACTGATGGATCGCTGCTCCAAACTCTATCCGAGGCGAATATCGACAAGCTGAAGGAATTGAAATGGAATCCGCCCGAAGAATTTATCGTTAAGGCGGATGATGGGAAGACAGACCTCTATGGTGTCATGTTCAAACCCTATGACTTTGATCCCAGCAAAAAATATCCCGTGCTTGATCATATTTACAACGGACCTCAGACGACCTGGGTGCCGCGATCGTTCAGAGACGGGCATATCATCCGGCCCATCGCTATGGCCCAACTGGGTTTTATCACCGTTGTTGTAGACGGCAGAGGGACGACACATCGTGGGAAGGCGTTTCAAGATATCGTTTACAAGAACTTCGGGCAGCACGAAATCCCGGATCATGTGGCCGCTGTGAAGCAACTGGCCAAAGACCGGCCCTATATGGATCTCGAGCGGGTGGGAATTTTCGGCGGCTCCTGGGGAGGCTACATGACGATCCGGGCCATGGTCACCGCTCCTGATTTCTATAAAGTTGGAGTAGCCACAAACCCTGTGGCCGATCACTACGATCACATGGCCTATGCGATAGAGCCGTACATGGGTTTGCCGCAGGAAAACAAGGACGCTTACGAGAAAAGCTCGAGCCTGAAACTGGCCCATAAACTGAAAGGAAAGCTGCTTCTCATCCACAGCACCAACGATGTCAATGCCACGTTTTCGGCGACGATGAAGATGTGCGAAGCGCTTATCCGGGCTGATAGACCCTTTGACCTGTTGGTGATGCCCAACCAGGATCATCACCCCGAGGGGCAAAGCCAGCGCTACTGGCTCGACGCTGTCCGACGCTATTTCCAGGAACACCTCAACCCTTTTTGATTTATAGGAGAAAAATGTTGTTTCTCTGACAAACTTCGATCATGGTCTCTGGCCAGATGCTGCTTTGGACCTCACCGATGTGGACTTTTTTCAGGTAAAACATGCAAAGCCTTGACTGTCCGATCCCGCCTCCGACAGAAAGCGGCAGCTCATTGCTTAACAGTTTTTTGTGGAAGAACAAGTCACGGCGTTCTGTTGTCTTGGTGATTTCCAGTTGCCTTTCCAGAGAAACTGGATCCACGCGGATTCCCATCGAGGACAATTCAAAGGCCTTTTCCAAGACCGGGTTCCAGACGATGATATCTCCATTCAGCCCCGGACCCATATCTGTCGGTGTAATCCAATCATCGTAGTCGGGTGCCCTTCCATCGTGGGGTTGACCATCAGCGAGAGCAGCTCCAATTCCAATGACAAAAACGGCTCCGTTTTCCATGCAAATCGCATCCTCTCGTTCCCGGGCAGACAGATCCGGATATCTCTTTTCTAATTCGAGGGAATGGATAAATGTGATCTCTTCTGGCAGAATGGGTTTGATTTCTGTGTAGTGGGCATGGATATAGAATTCGGTTCTTCTCATCACCAGATAAATGTGTTCGACGAGATATTTCAAAAACTCTAAATTCCTCTCTTTTTTGGCCATGACCCGTTCCCAGTCCCACTGATCGACATAGAGAGAATGAAGGTTGTCCAGGGTTTCATCCGGGCGGATTGCGTTCATGTCTGTGTAGATTCCATGGCCTTGGGGAATGCTCAATTGCGCCAGCGTCATTCTTTTCCACTTGGCTAAAGACTGGACTATCTCCGCCGTTGTGTTGTTCATGTCTTTTATGTCAAAGGACACCGGCTTCTCCATTCCGTTCAGGTTATCGTTGATACCCGTCCCAGCTTTGACGAACAGGGGGGCTGTGACCCGTCTGAGACTCAGCGCCTCAGCCAGATTTGCCTGGAAAAAGTCCTTGATCAATTTGATGGCTTTTTCTGTTTCTATAGCATTCAAAAGAGGCTTATAGTCTTTGGGAATGATGCAGTTCATACTCATGTTTTTTCTCCTTATGCAGAATTTTACCTTAAGTATAGAGTCGTGAGGTGGGAGTGTGCATTATTGGACGGCAGGAACCGCCCAATTATAGAAATTAAGATTGTTGTGGAGGGTTGTCAGTTTGAAATACACTGAGCTAATCATCACAACGAAATAATAAGGGTATGCGTTATAGCTTTTAACATTTAAAATGATTTTCCTGATAGCATTTTTTCGTATTTTAATACCATCTGAAAAGACTACAAGTTCATAATGTCAAATGTTGAGATACGACCCCTTTTGGTTCTATCTAGCATTTTTTTTGTAGCTTTCTGTTTTTTTTGAGCTTTTAGGGAATTTCTTTGAGGACATCTGCTCGAGCCATAACGTTTCATCCAGTCCGGACAGTTTCTCCATAGGGATTGCAGCGAAGGCCGCCTTCGCTTCACTGTCTTCTCTTTGCGTTTTCTTTGCTGTTCTCATTCCTGTTTCCTCCTCTTTCTGAGAAATTGCATAAATACACTTCTTGTATACCCATGAAGCCTCGCTCCTGCTTAAAGAAAGCCTGGAACGAGGCTTTCTTAAATAAGAATCAAAACATTAAGGGGATTATTGAGAGGGGATAGAGAGGTGGCGATGGAAGAAGATCTTATTTTGAGTGAGTCTTTTAAATCTTTCATCGCACTTTATAATCTTGTTTATTTAATCGTTTACTAAATCAATTGCAGAATATTATAGCACCCTTCTTTCCGCTGTCAAGGCTTTTTGGCCTTTATGTGATATTTGGCCCACAGCCTTTTTTATAAAAAATCACTTGACATAAGCGATGTCTTTATCTTTAATACGCAATTATGAAGCAGAAAGTTGATTATTTCCTGAGATACTGCAAAGTCAAGTCTAATCTGCATTGTAACTAAAGCCCTTCTTTTAACTTTCCCTTGATTTCTTTCCTCTTAAGGCGGAAACCGGTCTTCTAAATTCTCCCGTTTAGGCATTGAAATTAAGGATTGCTGACATGACAAGAGCTTGAGTCGTAAGCAAGAGAGGTAAACAATGAATAAAATAAAAATGGTCATCCCCAAAGGGCGCATATTCAAAAAAGTTGCCCAATTATTGAACGATGCCAGTATCAGATTGGAAACCAATGATCGGTTGTATGTCCCTCACATTGGTGATCCAGAGGTAGAGGGCAAGATTATGAAAACGCAGAATATCGCACGGCTCATCGAATTGGGCTCTCATGATATCGGCTTCACCGGATACGACTGGGTTGTCGAATCGGGCGCCGATGTTGTCGAGTTGATGGACCTGAAATTCGATCCAGTAAAAATCGTGGCTGCCATACCTGAGGCCGTGCCTGAGAGTGAGCTCGGGCAACAGAAAATTCTCGTGGCTTCTGAATATGAAAATATATCCTCAAAATACCTCGAAAAAAAAGGATATAAATATTTGCTGATTCGGACATTCGGTGCGACCGAAGCCTACCCGCCAGAAGACGCCGATATGATCATCGACAACATCTCGACTGGCCAAACCCTTCGAGATCATAAACTTAAGATTGTCGATGAGATCATGACCTCGTCCACAAGGTTCATCGCTAGTGCTGAGGCCCTTCAAGAAAGTTGGAAAAAGGAGAAAATCGAAGAGATGGTTATGCTGTTCCATGCCGTCTTGAATGCCAAAGACCGTGTTATGCTGGAGATGAACGTGCCTTCCGAAAAACTCGACGATATTGTGCGCATCCTGCCCTGCATGCGCGCCCCCACGGTTGCACCCCTTTTTGAGGGGCAGGGCTATGCCGTTAAATCCGCCGTCAAGAAAGAGGAGACTGTCAAGCTTATTCCCCAGCTCAAAAAACTCGGCGCAACCGATATCCTGGAATATGAATTCAAGAAGGTGGTCATATGAAAACGCTAAAACCTAATATTTTAACCATGAGCGAATATGTCATCACACAGCATGTCGACCAGATCAAACTCAACCAGAATGAATCTCCGGAGGATATTCCAAGTTTCCTCAAGAAGCAGATCCTAGAGAGGATGGCATCAGTCGGCTGGAACCGGTATCCTCCGGATGATGCCCGCGTACTGATTGAGGACATCTCTGAATATTCGGGCGTTCCCCCGGCCGCGATCATGGTCGGAAATGGCTCGAACGAGTTGATTCAGACTTTGATCTTAAGCACCTGCGACTCGGGCCAGAGCATCATGACCGTTCAACCGAGCTTTTCTGTGTATAAACGTGTCGCAGAAGTCATGAACATTCATGTTATCGAAGTTCCTCTTGACGACAACTATGGATTTGATACAGAGGCACTGATTGAAACCGGCCAGAATGTGCGGATCATGTTTTTAGCGGTGCCAAACAACCCCACCGGAACGATCCTCGATGTCGATCAGATCAGACGAATCGTAGAGAGTGTGCCCTGTGTTGTCGCTGTTGATGAGGCATATCATGAGTTTTACAGAAAGACAGCGCTGCCCCTCATCAGTGATCATGACAATATCGTCATCCTGCGGACCTTTTCCAAAGCCTTGAGGTTGGCTGGTTTAAGACTTGGCTATCTTTTGGCTCCTGTGCCATTGATCAAGGAATTCAAGAAGGTCAAGCTGCCTTTTTCAGTCGGCCTCGTCCAACAGATCGCCGGAGAAATTATGCTCAAAAACAAGGATATATGGCTCGAATCTGCGGAGCAGATAATCCAAGAAAAGAACAGAGTTTTCACTGAACTTAAAAAAATGGAGAGAATTGATGCTGTTCCCTCGAAGGCCAATTTTATTCTATTCGGAATTCAGGGACTCAAGGCTAAATATGTATTCAAAGAGCTTATTTCAAATGGTGTGTTCGTGAGGTGTTTCGATAGCGAGCGGCTTGCGAACATGTTGAGAGTTACCATCGGGACGCCTGAAGAAAATGATGCATTTTTACATAATTTAAGAGATGTGATAGGAAGGAGTAGAGATGAAAGCGGCACTCTTTGATTTGGACGGAGTCTTGGTGGATGTCTCGAAGTCTTACCTTGTGGCCATTCAAAAGACTGTCGGGTTTTATCTCAATATGCCGGTCAGTATGAGAGAGATTCAGGAATACAGGAACCGCGGGGGGTTGAACAACGACTGGGACTTGACCGAGTGTATGCTCAAGGAAAATGGACGAAACATTCCTAAACACACTATCATCGATGTTTTTCAAGAGTTCTATCTGGGGGAGAATTTCGATGGGTTGATCAAGAGCGAGCGATGGCTCCTGAAAAGAACAGTCCTGGAAGAGATTCTCCGCCTATGCAAAACGGGAATAGTCACCGGAAGGCCCAGGATGGAGACATCGCATGTGTTGCAGCGGTTCGGTGTCGAAGATCGTTTTTCGGTGGTGATCACTATGGATGATATCCCATCGGACAAGAATAAACCTGATCCCTGTGGTATTAAAATGGGCTTGAATCGTCTTTCCTCAGAAGCAGCCTATTATTTCGGCGATACCGTGGATGACATGGTGGCCGCCACTCGAGCCAATGTGACTCCGATCGGTGTCGTTGCTCCTGGATTTGATCCTGTGACACAAAAAGAGGTGCTTCTTGGCCACGGGGCCAGTCAGGTTTTAGACAACATCAATGATGCTCTGGAGGTTTTGTCATGACTCGTGCAGCCCGATGGGAGAGGCAGACAAAAGAAACCGAGATATCAGGAACTCTCGAAATTGACGGAAAAGGTGAATATGTTGTTCAGACCCCTATAGGATTTTTCAACCACATGATCGAATCCTTTGCCAAGCACGGACGCTTTGACCTTTGCTTAGAGGCCCATGGGGACCTGAAGGTCGACCAGCATCATCTGCTCGAAGATTGCGGGATCGTGCTCGGTCAACTGTTTACCCGCGCTCTGGGGGATAAAAGAAGCATCAACCGGGCCGGTTTTTTTGTCTATCCCATGGATGAGGCTCTGGCTGTTGTGGCTGTCGATATCTGCGGCAGGCCCTATCTTCAGTACGATGTAACTTTTGGCCGGCGCTTTTGCGGGGAACTGGACACTGACCTCATTCAGGATTTTTTCCAGGCTTTTGCCATTCACTCTCAATCCAATGTGGTGGTGAGAATGCCCTACGGCCGCAGCGATCATCATAAAGTGGAGGCCATATTCAAGGCCTTCGGCAAAGCGATGCGGATGGCCTGTTCCCAAGATAAGCGGGACATCGCCGACATTCCCAGCACGAAAGGATGGATCGACAATGATCGGAATCGTTGATTACGGGGCCGGCAACCTTCACTCCGTTCATAAAGCCTTTGCTTACCTGGGGAAAGACAGCAAAATTTTGGAGCGGCCGTCAGAGATAAAGGCAATTGAGAGGCTGGTCCTTCCCGGTGTAGGGTCATTCGGCCATGCCATGACAGAGATCAAAAAGCGGAATTGGTATTCACCTTTGCTGGGATGGATTTCTGCAGACCGTCCCTTTCTGGGGATCTGTTTAGGCTTGCAGCTTCTCTTTGAGTCCAGTGATGAGTCTCCGGGTCTTTTGGGATTTTCAGCGATAGCCGGGAGCTGCCGCAAGTTTGAAGAGAAGAAAGTGCCTCAGATCGGCTGGAATGACATTCGCATCACAAAAGGGAGTGGTCTCTTCGAAGGGATAGAGTCCGGTGCCTATTTCTACTTTGTTCATAGCTATCATGTTGTCCCGGAAAATAAGGATGTAATTTGGGCGGAGACTGCCTATAGCTGTGATTACCCATCCATTGTCGGCAGGGGACGTATTGTCGGAGTTCAATTTCACCCGGAAAAGAGCGGTGAAAAGGGCCTGCAACTTCTGAAAAATTGGGTGGAACGATGCTGACTACGCGCGTGATTCCCTGCCTGGATGTGGAAGATGGCCGCGTAGTGAAGGGAACCAAGTTCAAACATATTCGTGATGCCGGTGATCCTGTCGAGTTGGCCAGGGCTTATGACAGCCAAGGCGCGGATGAAATCATTTTTCTCGATATCGGAGCCACCTACCGGAGCCAAAAAACCATGGTCGATGTCGTGGAGAAAGTCTCAAGGTGCGTGTTTGTTCCGCTGACGGTAGGCGGCGGAATCAGGAATATCGATGATATGCGCCGGCTTCTGGCCGCCGGAGCCGATAAAATAGCTGTCTGCTCGGCGGCTTTGAACAACCCCTCTCTCCTTTCCAGGGGAGCGGAGATTTTCGGCTCTCAGTGCATCGTCCTCTCCGTCGATGCCAAAAAAACAGGAACCGGTTGGAATTGCTATGTCAAAGGCGGCCGGGAGGACACGGGTATTGACGCTCTGGAATGGGCCAGCGAGGGAGCCAGGTTGGGAGCGGGCGAAATCCTCCTCAACTCTATCGATAAAGACGGGACGCAATCGGGTTATGACTTGGAGTTGACACAAAAGGTGGTCGACAGAATCAACATTCCCGTTATCGCTTCGGGCGGGGCCGGCAGCCTGGCTCAGATCGCAGATGCGGTTCTCATAGGAAGGGCCGACGCGGTGTTGCTCGCCTCTCTTTTGCATTTCGGAAGCACCACCGTTTCGGATATCAAGAAGTACATGAAAGGGAAAGGAGTTCAGGTTCGATGATCATACCATCCATAGATCTTATAGACGGACGGGCGGTCCAGCTCGAACAGGGAAAAAGGAAGGTGCTTGAACGGAATCAACCGGAAGAGTTGGCTGAAGAATTTGCCAGGTTTGGAGAGGTCGCCGTAATCGATCTCGACGCCGCTTTCGGGGAGCGTCATAATGAGGATGTCATCCAGAAACTCTGTGAAATCGCCGAATGCCGGGTCGGCGGCGGAATCTGGACAGTTGAGAAGGCCGAGAAAATGATCTCTCTGGGTGCGGAAAAGATCATTATCGGCACAATGGCCTTAAAGGATAAAAAAGTCAACCATGCCTTTTTACGCCGATTGGTCGAGGCCTTTGGCGTCGAAAGAATCGTCATAGCCCTGGACACATTCAATGGGGAAGTGGTCACCAGGGGCTGGCGTCAGGGAACCGGGCTGAAGTGGGATGCCGTTGTCCGAGAACTGGAACCCTATGCCTCCGAGTTTCTATTCACCTGCGTGGAGAAAGAGGGCTTGATGCAAGGAACAAACAGGGATGCAATCCTGAGGATGAAGGCCGCCATAAAAAAGCCGATTACGGCTGCCGGCGGTGTCTCTTCATGGGATGAGATAGCGATTCTGTCCAAAATCGGCGTCAATATTCAGCTTGGTATGGCTCTGTACACGGGAAGGATCGAGCTCTCGGATGCCTTTGTCGCCTCTTTGGACTGGGAGAAGGGATTGATCCCAACCATAGCCATTGATGACACAGCTCAGGTGTTGATGTTGGCCTACAGTAGCAGAGAGTCATTGGAAAAGACTTTTGCTACCGGAAATGCCTGCTATTTCTCCCGGTCACGCGGAAAACTCTGGATGAAGGGTGAAACATCGGGCAACGTTCAGGAGTTTCTGAAAGTCCGTACTGATTGTGATGGGGATGCGCTGCTGTTGACGGTGGCTCAGACAGGGCACGCCTGTCATACAGGGAACTATTCCTGTTTTGGGAATAAGCTGTTCTCGCTCGAGGAGCTTTACGGCGTGATCGAAGATCGCCTCAGGAATCCGGTTCCTGATTCCTACACGGCTCAGCTGACAGGAACGAAGGTGGCCAAAAAGATCCGAGAAGAATCCGAAGAGCTGATCGAAGCGGGAGCTAGAGAGGAGATTATCTGGGAAACGGCAGACCTCCTCTATTTTGTGACCGTTCTTCTTGCCCAAAACGAGATCACGTTCGCTGATGTTCTCAATGAGCTTCGAAGACGTCGTCGCACTAAAGATTTGAAAAATCTTCAGGGAGAGGGAAGCGTATCATGAGGAGGCTCAAGGTGTCCGAACTTGATACATCGTTTTTTGACTCGGCTAGAACCGATGTCCCAGAAATTGTTTTGCGGATCGTTGACGATGTCAGGCGGAGAGGTGATGAGGCCTTGAGGGAGTATACGCGCAAATTCGATGGCTGCGATGCGGCCGCATTTCAAGTCGCTCCCGAGGAAATCCAAAAAGCCCGGTCTGGGGTGAGTGAAGAGCTGTTCATTCAACTCAAAAACGCCGCTGATCGAATAGAGAGGTTTGCCCGAAAGCAGCTCGATTCTTTCAAGGATTTTGAAATGGAGGTCGAGCCGGGCGTACTGATAGGACAGAGGACCGTGCCTATCGAGAGAGTTGGCTGCTATGTGCCAGGCGGACGATATCCTTTGCTCTCATCGGTTCTTATGAGCACCGTTCCGGCCCGTGTGGCTGGGGTGAAAGAGGTCGCGCTGTTTTCACCGCCATCCCAAGCCGGACAAATCCCTCTCCCCATCCTTGCAGCGGCCGAGATTACCGGAGTCGATGAGGTTTATGCCGCAGGAGGAGCTCAGGCCGTGGCGGCTATGGCCTTCGGAACGGAGAGTGTGAAACCGGTCTGCAAAATTGTCGGGCCAGGAAACATCTATGTGACCGCCGCTAAAAAATTAGTCTTCGGCGAGGTCGGTGTGGATTTTGTCGCCGGCCCGACAGAGATCCTCATCATTGCCGATGAGAGCGCAAATCCTGTTTTTGTGGCTGCGGATTTGATCGCCCAGGCAGAGCATGATGTTGCAGCCAGGCCCGTTCTGCTTACGGACTCGCTGCCTTTGGCCAAATCTGTCAACGCAGAAATCGAAAGACAGCTGCGGACACTCCAAACAGCTGAGACGGCACGCCAATCTCTCCAGAACAACGGCTTTATCATTCTCTTCGAAAGGCCGGAGGAGGCCCTCGAGATCGCCAACCGCAGAGCGCCCGAACATTGCCAGCTCTGTGTCAAAAATCCGGAGGCATTCGCTCCCAACTTGATGAGCTACGGCTCTCTTTTTGTGGGAGAATTTGCGCCGGAAACTCTGGGAGATTACAGCAGCGGTTTGAATCATATTCTGCCCACCAACGGAGCAGCCAGATACACGGGGGGGTTGAGTGTTAAGGATTTTGTGAAGATCCAGACTTATTTGAAGGTGGATAAAGAGGGATTCGTGCACATCTCTTCAGGTGCAGCCACAATTGCCGGTGCCGAAGGCCTCTTCGGTCACGAACAGGCTATCCGTGTGAGAAATTTGGCGTTATCCTCATAGGATTTGCCCTTTGTTTCCGTGCTTTTTATCGTGAAAAGGCCTGACATTCAAGCCAGTGCTGAAGGAAGGAGCCTAAAAGGCGGCTCTGTTGAGGTGTGATCCGCCTCGTGTCTCAAGCTGTTTTGACCATCACTCATCCTGACCATTCCATAAGGCACAACGGTCTCAGTGCCATCACGGATTCAGGGGTGATAACAGACTTGCCCCAAAATTTGACATGCTGGGATCTCTGGTATATAAATCCTGGGATATTATGACAGCAATGAGGAGGCCAAAATGAGCATGACTGGGAGAAAATCTCAAACATACGGTTCATTAATCATATCGATCACAGCGGCCATGTTGTGTTCGCTCAGTGGACTTTCCGGCCCCGCGATTGCCCAAACAGCTTTCACGGTAGCCGATGGTTTGAGAGTGAAGCAACTGCGGGGAGTGAGCATATCGGACGATGGGCGCTATGCGGCCGGCCTTGTCGCGACCTCGAAAGATCAGCGGCTTGACATCGACCATTACCGCTTTGGTGACCCGACTTATGTCGCCCCGCGCCTGAGTCAGCTCGTCATCATCGATACGAAATCACAGAAGACCATCTATGCATCTGAAGAGAAGGCCGTGTATCGCACTCTGGAATGGTCGCCTGATAGTCAGAAACTTGCCTTTATTGTGATTGCGAACGGGCAGCAATCTCTCCACATCTACGATGCTCAACAGAACAAAAGGATAAAAATTGCACTCAAGACGGAAAAACCCATAGCCGGAAACGCCGGTTTTATGTACGGCACCGTATCCTTTTTGCGCTGGATGCCCGATGACTCCGGTCTGATCCTCTCCATGAGAGAGAAGGATTGGGCGGATGAAAGCAGGGCTGCCTTTAAAGAAGCCACCGAGGGGCCGATCGTCGTCTACGACTCCTCGGAACCTTTCCTGAAGTGGGAGAAGGTCCATATGGAAAGGGCCAAAATCTGGATCGGCCATGTTGTTCTGAAAACAAGCGAAGTCAGAGAAATTCTGCCGGTGGGGATGTACCTAGATGTCCGTTTGGCCGAAGACAGTGCGGATATGACCTACATCCAGGTCGAACCGTTAAAAACGGATTACTCCAGGAAGGGCGGGATCGAGTTCGAGCTGAGAAAAATCAACTTGAAGGAACCGGGAGAGCCGAAAATCCTTATTGAAAAAAAGGAAAGATACATAGGGTATGGAGAGGGCAACCCTCTTGGACTTGTCTGGAATGAGACCAATGATCAGTTTGCCTGGTCAGAGAAGGGCGATATCTTTGTGCAGGGGATAGAAGAGGAGAAACCAAGAAATTTAACAAAACAAAAGGATGTTGATGAAGAAGGGACAGCGGGGGAGGACGAGAAGGCAGAAGATAAGGCGAAAGCTAAAAAGGACAAAGAGAAGGACAAAAAAAAGGATGAGAAGGAGGAAGAGAAGATCGAATTTTCTGTGATGAGCTGGAGTTATGACAGCGCGAAGATTCTGGCCGGATCGGAAAAGGGGTGGTGGATTATAGATTCCGAATCCGGTGAGAAAGAGATGGTCTATGAGTTTCCAGATCCGGAGAAACAGAAATCGACTCACTACAGCGATCCAGTACCCCTCAAATTCATGCATTGGAGCCCTGACGGCCAGTTTTTGTATCTGGATTATTCAGCCACAGACAAATGGGAGCGCGGGCTGAAACGGTTCAACCTGGAAACGCGGCAGATGACGGATGTTGTCATCGACAGCAACAGGTATACGGATTGGCAAGTTGCGAAGGATGGGGAGAAATTCTTTTATCAACTCTCCGATGGAGACCTTCCCGCCGATTTGTACATGGCCGATGAACATTTCGAGACTAAGATTCCATTGACCGACCTGAATCCCTGGATCAAAGGAAAAAAACTGACGCGGAGCGAATTGGTGAAGTACCTGGATGTGGATGGCAAAGAACTGTATGGCATACTCTACTACCCTGTCGATTACGAACCGGGCAAGAAGTATCCCTTGATCTGCTGGGTCTATGAGAAGTTCTTCCACAACGGTTTCAACCCTTCGATGAACGTCATCGCCAATGCCGGCTATTTCGGTTTTTCGCCGTCAGTCAACCTGGAGATTGGCTATCCGGGAGAAGCCTGGGTCAAAGGTGTGACGACCGGCGTCAATATGCTGATCGAAAAGGGCCTTGTCGATCCAAAAAAGGTCGGGGTTATGGGCATCAGTTATGGGGGGTATGCCACCTCCTTGATCATCACCCAGACAGACCGGTTTGCCGCGGCTATCAACATATCCGGAAAGACCAACATCATCAGTTTCCTGGGAGACAGCCCCCGAATCGGGACCCGGAATTATGGTGCTGCGGAAGTGGGGCAGGACAGGATCGGCGCCACACTCTGGGAAGCTCCGATGAAGTATTTTTCTCATTCCGCCGTACTCTATGCCGACAGGGTTAAGACGCCGCTGCTCTTGCTCACAGGGGAAGCGGACTGGAACGTGACGGCGCTCAACAGCAGGGAAATGTATTATGCGCTGCGGCGGTTGGGAAAGGAATGTGTCTGGGTAAATTACATCAACGCCGGTCACGGGGCCGGCCTTGCTGGGAACGAGGCGGAATTCCATGACCACTGGAAGCGCATCTTGGACTGGTTCGCTGTGCATTTCAGCAAAGAAGAAAAGAAGGATAAAAAGGAGAAGCCATAGAAAAACCTAGCTAGTAAAAGAAAAACAGAGGAGAATAGAAGCTGGGTTTTATTCCCCTTTGACTAGCTTCATGATGAAGAGAAGCAGGATGACGGTGGGGATGATGTACTTGATAAGGAATCCCCAGTAGGGTCTGACTCTGAGGCGCTTGGCTCCTTCGTTTGTCATGTCCATGAATCTTTTGATCCCCAAAGACCATCCCGTGTATACGGCCAGGAATAACCCTGCCAGGATGAGAAACACGTTAACAGAGACGTAATCGATAAACCCGAAAAAGTTCAATCCGAAAATTTTCATATCGCTTAATGGGCCAAAAGAAAGAACTGTTGGGACGCCGAAGAGAAAACAGCCCAGGAGAACAAGCCAGGTTGCTTTTGTCCGCGAGTTAATCCTGTCCCACTTGAATTCATCCATGATCCAACTGGATATGCACTCGGTGTGGGCGATGGCCGATGTCAGGGCTGCAACCGTAATGAGGAAGAAAAAGAGAGTACCGAACACCGTACCTCCGGGCATCTGTCCGAAAACATTGGGCAGGGTGATGAATATGAGCTCATAGCCTGTGTCCGGATTGACCCCGAAGGCAAAAGCAGCCGGAAAGATGATGAGTCCGGCCAGAAGTGCGCCGGCAGAATCCATGAAAGCAATTCGAGCGGCATCTCCAGGGATGTTGGCTTTTTTGCTCAGGTAGCTGCCATAGGCCCAGGTGGCCCCGAACCCGACACCGACCGAGAAAAAAACCTGTCCGAGAGCGGCGATAACGGCTTCGCCATTGATTTTGCTGAAATCAGGCTTCAGGTAGAACTCGACGCCGCTCATAGCCCCGGGAAGGGTCAAGGCGTAAATTCCGAGGCCGATGAGCATGAGAAAGAGGATAGGCATGGCGATTTTGCTAAAGGCTTCGATGCCTTTGACCAGGCCCCTGGAGACGATGATCCCCAGCAGCACATAGACCAGGATCTGCCACAGAAATACGTGTCCTGTTCCCTGGGTGAAATCAGTATAGATGGTGTTGATTTGATTGGCTGTCATCCCGTTATATTGGCCTCGGATTGTCTTGAACAGATAGGCGAGGACCCATCCGATGACCATGGTGTAGTAGGAGAAGATGAAGATGTTGCCCAGGATACCGATCAGTCCGCCGATCCACCAGGGTTTGCCGGGAGAAAGCTTCCTGAATCCGGACGTGATGCTGCTTTGGGAAGCTCTTCCCAGGCTGAATTCGATGGTGAAGAGGGGAATGGCGATGACCAGGAGACAGGTGAGATAAAGGAGGACAAAGGCGCCGCCTCCGTATTTCCCGGTGATATAGGGAAAGCGCCAGATGTTCCCGAGCCCGATGCTCCAGCCGGCAGCGGCCAGGATAAAACCCAGTCGGCTGGCCCAGGTTTCCCTATAGCTTGGTGTATCTTGTGAGGCCATTCACCCTTATTTGAGAAGTTGCGCCATGCGCTGGATATAATCGGGATTCGTGCCGCAGCAGCCGCCGATGATATTAGCGCCGTTGGCAGCCATCTTGGGTATATACTGGAGGTAGTCTTCCAGCCCCTGGGCGTAGGAGACTTCCCCTTCACCCGATACGGATGGCTTGCCTGCATTGGCCTGGGCAATGATAGGGAGTGAGGTTGCCTCTCTTAATATCTTGATGAGATCGACCATTTGCTCGCTGTCAAGGGTGCAGTTGGTTCCCACAACCGGGACGCCTTCCTTCTCCATCTCCTGGACAAATTGGGCCGGGCTGTTGCCCATTATCGTGAAATAACCCTTGGGCCCCAGGTTGAAAGTCATGGTGACGAATATGGGCTTGTCCGAGAATTTTCTGGCCCCTCTCAGTGCACAGAGGGCTTCTTTGAGGTCGTACTGGGTCTCGATCAGGAGAAAATCCACGCCGCCGTCACTCAGGCCTCTGGCCTGTTCGGCGTAAGCTTCCTCGAATTGTCCCTCTTCGTATTCCCCGGTCGGTCTGAGGAATTTTCCGGTCGGGCCCATGCTCCCGCCCAAGAATTTGCCTTCCGGTTTGACTTCGTTGGCGATGATGGCCGCAGCCCTGTTCAATTCATAGCATTTATCCCCCACGGCATAGTCTTGGAGCTTTATTTTGCTTCCCCCGAAGCTGTTGGTCAGGACGGCATCCGATCCGGCATCATAGTAATTTTTGTGGATTTCTTTGACAACTTCAGGCCTTTCCACATTCCACGTCTCCGGGCAGGCACCTTGCGGAAATCCTCGGGCAATCAATTCCGTGCCGAAGCCTCCATCGAGAAGCATGATACCTTTGTGGATGGCATCGAAAATAGTTTCTCTCATCTTTTCCTCCTTATTCGCTTAGATCATTCCAATAATTAGCCCGGATCATTCATAGGCTCCTGGAATTTTCGTAAATATGAATCATCCGACTCATTGGATAATATCACTTAATCTTTTGCGTATTTCAGCTTTCAAGCATTTTTTGAACGGATGGGAACAAGCCCATATCCGTATGGGGCAAAAACAGAGAACCCGTAAACTCATTCATGTATCGAGGCTCCGTGTTCAATTCGATATAGGTCATTTTTTCCGCGATCTCCTCGGTGAGTTTTCTGTTTCGTTCAGCGAGAAGGATCAGATAGGCTCCTGAGAGGGAACTGTTGCCGATGTAGTGAAATTTATTCCGGGAGAGATCTGGCAGCAGCCCTATTCGGATCGCATTTTCCACATTGAGATAACGCCCGAAGCCCCCGGCGATGTAGAGGGCGTCAATGTCATCGAAGTCAATGCCGACATTTTTAAGGAGCAGCGAACAGGCAGAGAACACTGCCCCTTTGGTGATGATAAGGTTGGAAATGTCCTTTTCCGTGATGACGATGTCCTTTCCCCAAAATGTATGGCCTGCCTCCTCGACAAGAAATGCCGGGCCAGACTCATTTTTAAGGATTCTATCCTGCGGTATTTCCTCTTTGAATTTCCCATGGCGGTCGATATACCCGTGAGTGAACAGCTCGGCCAGGAGGTCGATCAAACCGGATCCGCACAGACCCTTGGGTTTGACACCGTTAATAACTGTGTAGCTGACATCATCGCTCTCGTTGATTTTGAATTGCTCTATGGCTCCGGAGGAAGCGGGCATCCCGCACTTGATCCCACCTCCTTCAAAGGCAGGGCCGGCAGAGCAAGCACAGGTCATCAGCCATTCTCTGTTTCCGACGACGATTTCGCCGTTGGTGCCGGCATCGATGAAGAGAGATGTTTTCTTCGAATTTTTGAACATTGGCGTGCACAGTATCCCGGCTGTGATATCTCCACCTACATAGCTTCCGACAGATGGGGCGCAGTAGACCCTGGCCTCAGGGTTCATCTGCAGCCCGAGATCTTTGGCTTGGAGAAGCGGCACACGGTTGAAGGTAGGGACATAGGGTTCTTCACGAATGTAGTTGGGTTCGAGCTCTAAGAGGAGGTGAGTCATAGTTGTGTTCCCGGAGAAAGAGCCATAATAGATTTCCTGAGGGGATACCCCTGCTTTTTGTGTAGCCTTATCAATAAGCGCGTTGATGGTGATCGCAGCAAGATTGTGCAGTTCCTCCAGATGACCAGGTTTTTGAGAATAGTTGATTCGCGATATGATGTCTTCGCCGCATTTGATCTGCTGGTTGAGGCTGGAGGCCGCTTCTATGATTTTGCCGTTTGCCATATCTACCAGATAGAGGGCAACAGTCGTTGTCCCGATATCACAGGCTAAACCGAAGATCCTTTCAGGCTCAGAGCCGGGGATGACATTCACGATCGAGGCCTGTGACGGACAATCAAAATAGATTACCCGGGCCTGTCCTTGTTCTCGACGAACGGTATGAGCCAGGTTCTTCAGCACTGAGTAGGGCAAAGAAAGGTTAGTCGGGCTCAATTCTTTGAAAAACTGCCTCTCCAACCTTTTGAGATCGCTGTAGTTATTTTCAAGACTGGGCGGGGGAAGAGCGAGCTTCACCGACTTTAGGACAGAATTATGCTCAAAAGATCCGGAGATGTCATTTTCGTGTTTGTCCACAAACTCGGAACCTATAACACTTTTTATCAAAAGCTCTTCAAATTGGGGCAGTTGGACAGTAAGATCATCGGTGATCCTGGTCTTACAGGCCAATGCGTAGCCTTGTTTTACGAGTTGATCTGGAAGCACAGCAGATGCTTTTTTGAAATAGGAGCCCTCTTTGATGAGAACCACACAATCTCCGCATGTTCCTTCGCCTCCACAGGATGCTTTGATCGGCAGTCCTTCATTTTTGATAACGTCCATGAGAAGCGTCCCCGACTTGGCCACTACCGAAATATTAAAGGGGAGAAATGTCACCTTATGATTTCTGCTTTGGGGATTGGATTTATCGTCTGTCGTCATTGTTTTAAGTTTGATGTGACTTCACTCGCCCAACCAATTTCTGTAGCCCTTCTCAATGAGTGTTTCTTTATCGGAAAAGGTGCCAGGCACCTTTTTTTTATATGGGGAAAAAAGGTGCCTGGCACCATTTTTCATGTCAACTGGACGTTTTTGACGAAAGAGGCGATGTCGGAGGCTTCCTGGCATCCGACGATGACCTCCCAGCCGGGGAGATTCTCTTCCAGATCGCCGCTTATCTGGGCCACGAGTCCGGGAATGATGATCTTCCTGGTCTTAACCTGATCCTCAAGCTTGATATCCTTAATGAACTTGGCGATTTTCTCGCCCACAAATTTTCCGGCAGCCCATGCTGTCAAGACCGACTGTCCTTCTGTGTCCGTGATAACGAGATGAGCCGAAATGCCCGTGTTTTCAATCTCTCCGGATACCATGAAATAGGTCAACGAAAAGTTTGTGGTGACAAAAACCGGGGATTCCGGTGTCGGCTCGCCGATGGGGTACACCTTGGGGTCAACCTGAATCGGCTTTTGCGGGTCAGTGAAGATATTCTGGCGCAGAGTAAAGAGGGAGTACAGGAGTGCCTTATCATATTCGGGGATGACAACGATCGAGCCGTATTTGCAAACTTGTGCGGAAGCTTTGGCCAGAATATCATAGGGATTCTCTCCGTCTATATAACTGAAAAGCGGATAACCGAAAGGTTTGAAGCTCTTCTTCAGCGCGCTCCTTCTCAGGATGGCGTTGTTCTGAATCTGAGTCCCGATTCCATCAGCCTCGAGGTTGAGGATCAGGTTGGTGATCCCGGCATCCTTGGCTGCGGTGGTCTGGGCTTCAAGGTCGTCAAAAGATTTGGCGGTAAGGATGAGGTTTGCCTCGATGGATTTGGCCAATCCCAGGATGTTTTCCGATGGGGGTTCCTTTAGCAGCACACCCGGCCGATCATTTTTCACTATCTCCAGCCCTTCCTTCAAAAGATCCTCGTCGGGGCAATTCAAGATGAGCCCTTTCTTGGAGTGCTCTTTGGCCACCTTCACTGTTGCCAAAAAATTATCTGCGCTTGTCGAATCGCCAGTGATGAAAAACAGGTCTGCGGACAACTCTTCTCCCACTCTCTCTATGGATAGATCGGCAATGTCTTTGATTTTTTTCTCGTTGGCATCAACTCCGTCTGCGGCCCTCAACTCGATGGCAATTCCGGTTTGGTGAAAGAAAGTTTTTTCATGCCGGAACAGCACTGTTTCGCCGCCCACCTCAAGCGCATTAGCACCGCCGATCTTGAGCACCCGAATCGGAGGCTCGCTGGCCGCGCCGAGAGTTGCCTTGGCCTCATCCGAAGCGTGGGGACACTCGCTCAATTCCGCCTTTTTTTGGGCCAGTTTCATGGCAAAGGCCATGCAGGTGGGCACGCCGCAATCACCACAGTTTGTTTTGGGCAAGAGTTTGAAAATGTCTAGTCCGGATAAGGCCATACTCAATCTCCCTTCTGCGAATCGTATATCTCGGCGATTTTTGCCTTGACGATGGCCACCGCCTTGGGATGGTACATGATCAGTAATTCCGCTCCGGCCATCAACAGGCTCATGGCTGTCGCTGTCTCCCAGTAAATTCCCCTCTCGGCCAGATTTCCCCATTCGGGAAAATCGGATTCAGGCGCCCGGGATTCCTTGACCCGGAAGGTTTCATACCCGGGTGTGATCAGCATCGGGAAGGCCAGCATCTGGTCCCCGGCCAAGCCGTCATTTCGGATTCGCTCCATGATGGAGTAGGTGTATTCAATCCCGTACCCCAATGTCCCGGTTAAAGGGTCCATGACAATTTTCTGCCGCGGAAAGTTCATATCCGTGAGCAGGATGTTCAATTGCTTGGCCAGGTTAACATCGATGGGCGTCTGGGCCACGAGGGTGTGATCGTAGGCAATGCAAGCGGCAGCGATGGTTTTATAATTGTCCGTTTCGACATAGTTCATGAGACAGTTTTCACCGGCTGTGACTTCGCACACCTTTTTCATCACTTCGTTATTCTTGGCAAAGTGACTGTGACCGGTGATAATTAAGGGCACACCGACACTCTCCAGCACTTGCTTGACCGTATCTGCCGCTTCATCGGCCGTTTTATTCCCCTTTTCGGGGTGAGTTCCCTCCAGCCGCACGCTGATGAGCTCGGCTCCGTATTCGTCCACACATTTTCTGGCCATTTCTCCGGGTTTGTCGATGACATCCCCGTAATATTCATGTAAGGGTTCAGGATATTTTGCGGGGATTGAATCGAAGACCTCCATGGCCACCACCGGCCTGTGGGGATGCCTTCCTTCAAAAAAGTGGAAAGGCAGGGCATTGCTGCCACCGATGGTGATCGTGTGGGATCGAGTGCCGCCCTGATCGGACGTTGCGCCGACCGTTACTTCCACGACTGTTCCCGTGTTTGCTTCTTTCGGAATTTCAAAGGCCATTTTTTCCTCTTTGTGTCAATTTATTCATGAAGGTGTCGACCGCCCGGTAGACGAGCGAATCCTCCGCAATTGACCAAACCGGATCTCCGGTCTGGTCCATGGTGAGCAATTGCTCATCTTCAGGGATTGATGCAAACAGGCTTAATCCCTCTTCATCGATGATCCGGATCAATGATTCAGGAGCTGAGTTCCCGATCGATTCTCTAACGCGGTTCAGGATGAGGTGTCTTAGGCCGACGCGTGTGTCGAGCTCGGATAATAGCCGGCTGATTCGTCCTGCTGCCCGTATCCCTCGTGCAGAAGGGTCGGAAATGATGAGCAAATAGTCAATGTTCTGGGTTGTTCTGCGGCTGAGATGCTCCATCCCCGCCTCATTGTCGATCACGACCCATTGGTAGTTTGTGCTCAAGGTCTTCAGGATGTCTCGCAGGAGGTTGTTGGCGTAACAGTAACAACCGGGTCCTTCAGGCCTTCCCATAGCGATCAGGTCGAAATCGGGCGTCTCGACCAGGCTGGTGTGAATCTTGTACTCGAGAAATTCCTGCTTGGTCATTCCGGCGGGGAGTTGATCGACGGATTTTCTCATTTCCTCCCTGATGGAACCCACAGACTCTCTGAGATCTGTTCCGAGAAGATCGTTCAGGTTGACGTTGGAATCGGCATCGACAGCCAGGATTGATTTGACCCCGTTAGCCTTGAGCCAGCGGACAATCAGGGCGGATAGAGTGGATTTGCCCGTTCCTCCTTTTCCTGAGATGGCTATCGTTTTCATTTCGACTTAGAAGAGAGAGTCCATTGACAGGGCCGGATGATTCTTTTTAGAGATGTATTCCAACACCTCTTCCTCGGTCTCGGCAACGGTTTCGTCGGCGATCATGTCGATGAAGTTGTCTATACCTTCCTTTTTTCCGATCTCGTCCAGGATGTTGCCCATTTCTTCCTTGAGGGCCCTGTTCATCCAGACAATGCGGCGGACTCCGCCTTCGGCGGAGATGAACTTTTTGCTGCCTATGTACTGCTTGCTGTGTCCGATAAATCCTGGCGTCTGAACGCCGCCACCCACGGTACCGGCCAGGGTGGAAAATTTCATCCCGCTGGGCGTCATGCCCGTAAAATCCCTGTAGACCGTCATGATGCCGTTTGTAGAGGGCAAAATCCCGCTGATGCATTCGAAGCATCCGCAGGATGTCATCGGGAATTCGATGATGCTGTAGGCGTTGAAGGACTCCAGATTTTTGTGGGAGTTGTTGTAAACAAAGGTGTTGATGTCCTCCCATTGACCCTTTTCGGCATCGATGGCTTTGCCCTTCTTGACGGGTTGGTTGGGTCCTGTAGGGTTGATCTGGAAAGCGGCTTTTCCGTCGAGCCAGTTGTAGGCTCCGCAAAGGCCTGAGCGCTCGGGCGTGATGATGCAGACATGGTTCGGCGCAAAGGATTGGCATAAGGTGCAGGAGTAGAAAGTGTCCACAGCCTCATCGGTCATATCCGCCAATCTGGCATCGCGCTGTTTGTAGACCTCCCGGGCAAAACTTCTCAGCTCGACCACGTCTTTTTCCTGGATGTATATTTTGACTTGGACTTTGTCCACAATTTTTCCGAATTCCCCGTGCATCTTGGCATGGATAATCGAACCGAAATGGGCGAATTTGAAGCCCTTATCTTTGGCTTCTTTACTGATGCGCACCCAGTTGATATCCCGCTGCCCCATGTGAAAGATTCCATTGGCGCAGTTGATGAAATCGTGAATCTGCCGCTCCAGGATGGGCTCGAAATCGGTTTGCATCTCCCGGCCAGCCACTTCCACCAAGATTCCAAGAGGGATCTGGGCCCCCTCCGCGATTTCCTCGATTTCAGGGCCGATAACTTCGATTTTTCCGTCCTCGACCTCATCCAGTTCCTTGGTCGTCAGAAATTCGAATCCTGGCTGAGTTTGACCGGCCAGCTCCACATGCATGTCTTCTTTGCGAATCCTCTCTCCCTGGAAGGCCGGTCCGTAGGGGACTGGGATGGGAACCTTGGTAATGGTCACCTTGAGGCCTCTAACCTCGATCGCTTTAGCCACAATCTTATCGTGAGGTACCGGTGAAACGACATGTTCATAGGTGCAGATGCCCGTGGGTAAAATCTGATCGATATCCGTATCCGCAATCGTCGGAAACCCGTAATTGATGGCGCCGGCCGCCTGAGCGTGCTTTTCATCGTCCACCGGGCCCAAGGCCAGGACAAAGGCAAAGATCCTGTTTTTGTTGTAGCGCAGCACCCTCTGGAAGTCCCCAGGTTGGGCGCCCCCGAAGGACAGCGCTGCTCTTGTTGCGAATCCCAGAGAGTGCACTGTGGCGGTCACGTCATCGCCGAATGGAACGAGGCGCGTTTCCCAGCCCAGTTGAATACCTTCCTCTCTCAGTTGTTGAGCCATGGATTTTCCATCGGTTGAGGCGGACATGAACACGTAGAGGTTTTTCTCTTGAAGCTCTCTGGCCAGTTGGACCGCAATCTCATTCGTCGGGCAATAGCCTACGCAGGCCGCAAACCCCGGCGCTGTGCCGTCGACAAATTCGATCCCCCTTTCTCTCATGATGATATCATTGGCCGCACCCAGCCACAGATGCTCCTCATCTGGATTGACTTCAGTCAAATAGGGGAGAGGATTATGCGTGTATTTGATGCCCTCGATGATCTCATCGGCAAAAAGAGTGGCCATCCCGGCATCCAGGGTGTGCCCTAAAAAGGGCATCCAGAGTTCTTCTTCAGGAATAGGAGGAAGAAGTTTTTTGGCTTCCTCGAGAAGCTCTTGTAGTCCGCCCAGGGTCTCGATTTTCAACCCCAGAATACCGTGTGATATGGGAAGATAGTACCCTGTGTTCGGAAACTCAACCTTTGTATCCGGCCCCTGTTTCTCAATCGCCTCTGAGAGTTCTTGTTCAGCCCGGGACACGAGCTTGTGTGCTCCGCGTATGGCTCTGGTTGCGATTATCTTGGACATTTCTCTTACCTTTCTAAGCTTTTAATTTGATTCTGGTCACACCTTATCGTGTACAAGGCCTCAATCCTTTGAGGGCCAATAGGCTGAAACCCGAATCAAATTTCCAGTTCCCTCCTCATCTCCATATCGAAGAGGACTCGCTCTTTCTCCGTATCGATACCCAGGTTTTTCCGTTTATTGTTGATGTGATCGATCATCATGGCCGCCATTTTATTCGGATCGGATTCAGCGCCCCATTTGCCGCCGAAAGTTTTTTCGAACTCCTTGAAGATGTGATCGGTGAAGACTTCGCTTCCCGTAACCGGAAGACCGATTCCGAACACGGTGAAGACGCCGGAAGCGACGAAATAGTGGCCGATGGCGATGGCCTTTTCGCTCATCCACTCCGGTGCAGCTCCTGCCACGGGCAGGTCGCTGATATCTTGACCCAGACCTCCTACCTTAACCATCTCAGAAAGAGCAATCAGTATCCGGCTGTTGTCGACACACGATCCCGAGTGAAGCACCGGAGGCATACCGACCGCTCCACAGACCTCCGCCAGGCCTTTGCCGGCGTATTTGATCGCCGATTCCGGAGTGAGGAGCCCAGCCTTGGCGCAGGCGATAGCCGAACAGCCGGTCTGCACGACGAGGATGTCGTTGGCAATGAGTTCCTCGACCAGGCTGACGTGGCCCTGGTCGTGGACGACTTTCGGGTTGCAGCAGCCGACAACACCGGCCACCCCTCTGATCCGACCGTTGATGACATTGTCGTTGAGAGGGGTGTAGGAGGCCCGAAAGGAACCTCCGAGCATGTAGTTTATAGCCTCATGAGAGAAACCGGCGATGAGATCCATTTTTTCGTCGGGAATATCGACTTTTCCTCTATTCGGAAAATTCAGGACAGCCTCTCTGATAATCTTTTTGGCTGTCTGGAGGGCACTCCTCTCATCCATTTCGAAATATTTCACATCCTGCATCTTGCCTTTGGGCGAGGTCGTGATCAGCTCGGTATGGTAGTATTTGGCGACTTCAGGCAGGGAGGGCATGATGCACTGGACATCGACGATCATGGCTTCCACAGCTCCGGTGCTGATGGAAAGCTCCTGCTGAAGTATGTTGCCGGCAATCGGCAGTCCGTGGCGCAGGAGAATTTCATTGGCTGTGCAGCAAATGCCGGCCAGGTTGATGCCTTCCGCTCCTTTGGATTTAGCCAGTTCCTGAAGCTCCTTATCTTGGGAGGCAACGACCAGCATCTCCGAGAGCACGGGCTCGTGTCCATGGACAATAATGTTGACCTCTTTTTCAGATAGAACGCCCAGATTCACCTGCCCTCGCAGGGGGGAGGGGGTGCCGAAGAGGATATCCTGGAGTTCTGTGGCGATCATCGAACCGCCCCAGCCGTCGGCCAGGGCTGTCCGGGTAGCTCCTAGCATGATGTTGCGGTGGTCGTGGTCGACACCCATATGGGTGCGGTGCATGATTTCCACCACTTCTCTGTCAATGCCGCGGGGCACAACGCCCTGTTGCCGCCAGAGATCCTGGCGGGTTTCCGGAGCGAGCTTGATGAAATCGATCTCTCCCTCCTGCCGGCCGAAGTTGCTCAGTGCTCGCTGGGCCACGTCCTTGGCGATATCCTCTTTTGACCTGTCTTTGATATCCACGCCAAAGACCTGAGCCACTTTCTTCAGCTTGCTCACGTCCTTAATGGCGTATCCTGATTCAGGCGATTCTGAGGCGATAAGGAGCGTCTTGGCCACATCCCGTCCGTGGTCCGAATGTGCGGATGTGCCGGCTGCGATCATGCGGGCAAAGTTCCTGGCCACGATCACTTCGGCCGTTGCTCCGCAGATACCCGTCCGTGGTTCTTTTCCTTTGGGATTGATCCGGCAGGGGCCCATATAGCAGTTCTTGCAGCAGAGTCCCTGTTCGCCGAAACCACAGCGCGCCTTTTGCAGGGCCGAACGGTCCCAAATGGTTTCCACGCCGTCTTCAGCCGCTTTATCGATCATCTGGTTGACCGTCTTGTCTATACTCTTTTTATCCATTTACTAACCTTTCTAAACGTTTAATGGGCCGGCACAGCAACCTTCATTAAGGATGGCGTGAGTCGGCCTCAATCTGATAATAATAAATCTTGCTTCCAGCATCGTATCTCTTTTATTGGAGATTTATCCGCGTAGGATTCGACTCACTTCAAACAGTTGTTCGAAGATGTTTTCAGATATTTCCACCGAAAGAGAACCGGTGCCGCAGCTCGGAGTGACCAGGCATTTTTCCCATATCAGATTCTCATCGATGCCTTTACTGGCCAGGTTCTTGACACCATCTCTCAATTTCTGAGTCAACGATTCGGGATTCTCGTTTTTGATTTTCTCCGATGTCGGGACGACTCCCCAGGCTAATACACCGCCCTTTTCCAAGAAGACTTTTATCTGATCGGCATAATAGGCAACTGTATCCGCATAATCATAGGCGTCGAAGCTGATGATGTCCACTCCCGCATCGATGAGGATGGTCCATTCCGTGTTCCCGCAGCAGTGTGTTCCGGACAGGGCGTCCTCTTTGTGAATGGCCTGGACGATATCGTTCAGGTACTGCACCACATCAGGCCGGTGAACACTGACATAGGTTGAGGAACCGAATCCAGAGAGGATGGGCTCGTCGATGAAACAGATCTGTTCTTTGCCGAGGAATTTGAATCTATTCAGTAGCCAGCGGGCCTTCATCTCCGTTCCTTTGACAATGATGTCCCGGAACATATCGTTGTAATAAATAGCTCGTTTGTTCTCATCCACGCGGCCGAGGCCGACAGTGATGGGGCCGGTGACATGATTTTTGAACATCTTAAGCGAGGTCACGTCGCCTTCCTTAAGCCTTTTTTCCATGGCGTAAATGCCCCGGCTGTATTCGGGCGTTATTTTGAAGTAATCGAGGTTGTCAGCCATGTAATTCTCGTAGAACTTTTCTAAATCCGATGTGATATCCACATCTGTCTTGAAATACATTCTCCTTTTGTCTTCTTCGAAAGCCACACAGGGAAAACCCTCGCTGTACTGGATTTCCATTTCTTCCCGAAAACTGGTGTTGGGGAGCTGGGGCCAAATGGGAATTTCGGGGATAGTGTTCAAGACGATATCGCAAGCGACAGAAGGGTCTTCATGAGGCATGCTGCCGATCGCTGTTGCTACACATTCCGGGTTGAATGTCATAATGCACCTCCGTTTATAACCTTACCCTTTTAAAATAGTTAATATTAGCTGATGGTTATAGTAAAGTCCCTTGAATTTTTTGTACAATTCTGCTATTTTTTAAACGATTTAGCGCATTTCTTTGATCCTGGATTCACTTTTGCCCACAAAAAGTGCCGGGCACCTTTTTTTCCCTTTTTTAAAAAAAGATGTCTTCCACCTTTTTTGCTAACGGTTTTCTGGTGCATAGTCATCTAGCCAAAGGGCGAGAAATAAGCGAAAATATCTCATCGATACACGCACGATTTCGATCCGGCGGCACCACGGAATTTACCTCTTGGAAAGATGGCAATATCGGCTGGGTGCGGCCTGTCACAGCCTTGGCCGGACCATAGGGAAGAATGTTTGACATAAAGCGGAGATCAACCCTTGGGAGGATAAGACAAATAACTTCGATCAGTTTTAGAGCGGAACCAGATGGGGCATAAATCAGCCCTTAGATCGAAGAGCCTGATATATTGCCTGAAATTCGGATTTCACATTTGTATCCAACATGTCGATGAGAGGTTTCCTCAGCAAATCCGCATCTTGGATGGCCTCGAGGTAGGGGATCATTCCCAGAATCCAGGACGATTCGAATTGATTCCGGATCCATTCACCCTGTTTCATGTTCTGGATTTTATTCCCGACAATACCGAAATCATGAAGTCCAATGTCTTCACCGAGTCTGATGATGGATTTGGCTGTGTCGATGCTTCGCGACCCGGGCTCGATCACGATCAGCATCTTATCGATAGACCCAGCTGTGGCTCTGCCCAAATGCTCTATACCTGCCTCCATATCGACGATAACGACTTCGTCGCGGTTGAGGATGATGTCAGAGAGGAGGTTCTTCAGGAGCACATTCTCCGGGCAGGCACAACCTTCTCCGCCTTTACGCACGGCGCCCATGACCAGAAGCTTTGTTCCGTGATAGTCTAAACTGAACTCATCCGGGATATCGTTCACAGTGGGATTGATTTTGAAGAGCTGACCGAACTGCCTGGGGTTTGCTCCGGTCCTTTCCTTGATCAGCTGACGCTGTTCGGAGATCGGTTTAATGGAGTCTGCAAGTTTCTTTGGAATCCCGATAGCGGAGGCAAGGTTGGCATCGGGATCGGCATCGACAGCCAGAACAGTGAATCCGTCCTCTTTAAAGAGATGAACCAGGACACCAGCAAGCGTTGTCTTTCCGGTCCCTCCTTTTCCTGTTATGGCAATTTTCATGATGGTTCACTCCTGTCGCCGAATTCAAGGGCATCGATAAAGTACTCCTGAAACTGCGGATCCGTGGCCAGTGAAATGTACTGAACCTTCTTAATGAAGGCCTCTGTTTTTTTTCGTGCTTCCTTGGAGAGGAGCAGCATTCTGGCCCCAGCCAGAGAAGAGTTGCCGATAAAAACAATTTTTTCGGGATCAATATCGGGCAATAAACCCAGTTTCATGGCGTTTCCTATGTTTAAATAATTGCCAAAGGCGCCAGCGATAAACACGCCGTCCAATTGTTCCTTTTTTAGCCGGAACATCTTGAGAATCATACGGACACCCGATTTTATGGCTGCTACGGCAAGCTGAATTTCGCGGATATCTTTTTGGGTAATCGTAATATTATCCGCTACGGAAAGGGCTGAAGATTTATCAGTAATAGCTCCTGAAGGAGATATTTTCCCTTTCTCGAGGAAAAGGGCCACGAGGTCGATGAGTCCGGTGCCGCAGATGCCTCTGGGGGCCTCATTCCCGATGGTATGAAGCACCAATTTGTTCTTTTGTTCAGCTTTAAAGATAGCACCTGGAAGAGCTAGCATGCCGGAGCTGATGTTCATCCCCTCGAATGCCGGCCCTGCGGCCGTGGATGTGGCAATGAACTTCTTTTCCGTTTTCAGGACTATCTCACCGTTGGTGCCGAGGTCGATGAAGAGGTAGGCCCCCGCGCGATTGGCCAAATCCGTAGCCATCAGCCCGGCTGAAATGTCGCCGCCGACAAAGCTTTTAATATTCGGAACGATATAAACTTTGCCATCTTCGCTTATCGGGAACCCGAGCTCCCCCGATGGGAGTTCCGGCAGCCTCTGAAAAACAGCATGAAAGGGAGATACGGCCAGGGAGTTTACAGGAGTCCCCAGAAGGAGGTGATTCATGGCCGTGTTCCCGGCAATGACAATGTCGTAGACATGTTGAGGTTTAACGGCATTCCTTTTGAGGAGTCGGGTTATCATTTCGGACAATGTTTTGGTGATTGAGTCCTGAAGAACGTCCAATTTTTTGGGATCCGTGAAGGCAAGAGTGATTCGGGATACGACATCCAGCCCGTATTTCATCTGGGAATTGTTGGCGGTCTCTGTGTCGAGACTGGTTCCCCGGTTTAAGTCGATAAGCTCCACGACGAGGGTTGATGTCCCTATGTCTATAGCTAGCCCGAAGTTCCTTTCGGTCGTGTCCCCAGATTCAAAGACCACAACCTCAGCATCTTTGAAGAGCGTCACGGTGATTCGGTATTTGTTTTTTTTAAGAAGGCTTGGCAGTTCGTTTAGCTGTTCCAAGTTGATTTTCAGCCTCTTTTTTCGCAAGTATGTGGTGACAAGTTCTAAGGAAGAAAGCGGATCCCCTAGCTCCGGCTTCTTGAGCTCGCAATAATATTTTTTAACAGCTGGATTGATCATGAGTGGAAGCTGTATGCCTGTCTTCAGAATGAACGTTTTTTGGAGGATGGACGACTCCGGGATATCTATAGCCAGATTGCCTTTAACCTTGTATTTGCAGGCGAGCCGATGATTTTCAGATAACTGTTTTTGCATGAGGAGAGCATTCTCTCGCTCATCTAGAGCCGGAAGGTCGCCCTCCACTATCTCCACGAAACATTTTCCGCACATCCCTTTCTTGTTGCAATAGAGGCTGAGGTCGATGCCGGCGTCGATGATTTTATCAGCCAGAAGATCGCCTTCGGCTGCGCTTATTTTCTTGTCATGGGAAAGAATTTTTACTGAATAGGCCATTGTCAACGGAGTACTGTAACACAGAAAAAGGGGACAGGCAACAGAGTTGGATAAAGATCTTTATATAGTATTGATGCGCTACGAAAGAAAAATTACCGATGTGATTTTTTTAGTGCTTTATCCACTGAGGCCTCTGCGAGTATGGTCAAACTGTCGAAAACAGCAACTGTCGTATCGCTCTGTTTAACGGCTGAGTGCAATTCTGTACAGCCGAGAATGATGCCCTTGATTGATTTTGACATCTCGGCGATTATATTCAGTATCTTCGTGTTGTCTTCGGTATTGCCTCCCATTACGTTCAGTATGAGAGCTGTAATTGTGGGATAGTGCTCTTTGGCAGGGGTGCGGAAAGAGATTTGTTTTGCTTCGAGCGCATTCTCATACAATTTGAGTTTAAGAGAGGTTTCAGAAGCCAGAATTCCGATAGGCTCGATTTTTCGTTCTTGAATCACTTTGGTTGTTTCTTCAATTATGCTCAAAATGGGTATTTTTGAATTATCCCTTAATTCATCGATGAAACAGTGAACCGTATTGCAGGGGATGGCAATGAAATCACATCCGGCATTTTCAAGCGTAAGGATTCCTTCCTTAAGTTGATTCAGAACAAGTTCTTTATCCAGAACTCCTGTTTCAGCAAAACCATACAAGGGAAGAGAATTGATTATGATTTGTGGAAAATCAGTATCCTTTACTGCCTTGTGCTTCCGTTGGGCGTACCTTATCATTGTGCAATAGAAATTTGCCGATGTAACAGGACCCATCCCCCCAAGGACACCGATTGTTTTATTTTTCATATCTTGCTATTTTCGGTAAACAAAAGCATCTTTCCGTTGAGCTCGCCAATATATGTGCCTTTGTCAATACTGATTTCACCGTTGACAATCACGTATTCCGTTCCAGAGCTGTATTGACAGGGGTCTGAATAGGTGCCGTTTTCCTTGATCGTCTCAGGATTGAAGATGGCGATATCAGCCATATAGCCCTTTCTGAGCAAACCTCTTTCTTTTAGCCTAATCATCTGAGCCGGCAAAGATGTCATTTTCCGAATCGCATTTTCCAATATCAGAACTTTTTCCTCTCTCACGTATTTTTGCAGAACCCGAGCCTGGCTTCCAAAAGTGCGAGGGTGCACAAAGCGGGGGCAATTGGATTTACCTTTTATTATTGGCATAGCCGAGCCGTCACTGGAAAACATCAACCAATCTTCTTTCATCGCAGACTTCATGTCAGCCTCGGACATGACACCTGACGATTGCAGGAGGTCCGGCTCATCAAGAACCAGTTCAGCCATCAAGTCAAAGGGATCTTTGTTTTCATCTCTGGCAATATCGGTCAGTATCTTACCTATCAGTGAGGTGTTTTTTTGCGCATCGACGATGGCATAGCTGTGCCATCCAGCTAACTTCACAGGGCTGGGGTCGTCTTTTTCTCCTTCAAGAACAGACGTCCTGATCTGGTCTCTTTGTTTATTGTCATTAAGGGCTCGCGCCAGCGCATCGATGTATTGCTTTTTCAGTTCCATCCTCTCCCTATCTGTTGCGGAATCTTCAGCCATCCTTTTTCTCAGTGAGGCAAAAGGCTCCATTTTGTGGGGCAGACGGAAGACTGACCAACCGGAATTGCTCTCAATCGAAATGATCGGTCCTACAGATGCTCTATCATAGGGGTACATGTCTGCAGTTATATCGATTCCTTGTGCACGTGCGTTGTTAATCAATTTGACACATTCTTCCAGCAATCCCCAGTTCTTTTTACCGAGCACTTTGAAGTGTGCAAAGTTAGTCCTGACTCCGGACTCGAACGCGATTTGAATGGCTTCTTTTGTCGACGAAACCACTCCAGAGTCCTCGTCTCTCTGATGAGTGAGATACGCCCCGCCCCATTCTCCAACAACTTTGGCCATCTCTATGATTTCTTCGGTTGATGCATACATACCAGGAATATATTCCAGCCCGGTGCTCATTCCCCATGCCCCTTCCTGCATAGCCCGTCTAAGGATTGATCTCATTTTTTCCAATTCTTGTCTTGTGGGAGAACGGGGTTCCAGTCCTAGGACTTCTCTACGAACAGTGCCGAAGCCGACCATGTGGACTACGTTCGTGCCCAAGCCTTTCTTGTCCCACCTCTTTTTTGTTTCAGATATGGCAAAAGTGCCGATACCGCAGTTGCCCGTAACAACCGTTGTTGTCCCCTGGATCAAATAATTGAGATTTGCGTTGGCATCGGCGTAATCCAAGTCCTGATCGCAGTGGGTGTGCATGTCTATAAATCCGGGTGATACCACGAGCCCTTCCGCGTTTATAATTTGACGCGCTTCTCTGCCTGATATTTCTCCGATTTTGGCTATCCTGCCGTCTTTAATTGCAATATCTGCGTAGAACCAAGGATTTTCCGTTCCATCAATAATTCGTCCGTTGATGATAAGGATGTCAAATTCATTGGCTCTGTTTGGTGAACAGGAAATCATTGAAATTAGTCCTATCGCTAGCAGCCAAAAACAATATAAAATACTTTTGTTCATATCTTGTCCTCTCCATTCACTTGGGCTCAACATGCCCATTATTTATGGATTTTTCTTTATCTTTTTTCCATAAAAAAAATTCGCATTAAAATATCAAAATATATTCAACTAATAATTTAAATACTACTTGAATTGAATTTTGTCCAGTAAAAAATATTCTTAAGTATATCACTAAACTCTTATATTGCAATCATAAATTAAGAATAAAAACAGTCTGAAATCTGTCCTGTTGATCAATTCTATATTATTGCACGCCATATAAAATAAATTTTTAAAAAACTTTTTGACGAAAAAAACAAAAAATAATATAATTTACGAGCATTTTATCAGAGAATTGTAAAAATTTTGGCTGACATATTCACATCAATTCAGAAACCTGGAGAGGAATGCAAGATTCTAAAAAAATTCAGGAGGAAAACATGAAAGAATCTGATGATTATCTCATAAGCAAGAAAGAAATGGATTTAATAAAGATAGCTTACACGCGAGCGGCCGACATGGCCAAGGACAGGTTGGCGAAGTTTTCCCAAAGGCGGGAAAGAGATTTGGAGGCGATATATCGCGATGATATTCCGACTTTTATGGAAGTTCCTCTTGCAAATAAATTTGTTGAACTGGAAGGTGCCGATGCTGTAATTTTAGGTGTCCCCTATGAAGGAATTACCATAAAAACACCGACTTTGTCAGCGCCCCCGACTGTTTCTCGTCCGGAGCCGGGATCTGTTTACTGGAGGATGGGCAGTGACAAAGCCCCGACTTCCATACGAAAATATTCTCTTTACTATTCAATCCGTCACAAGCTGGGAATTTTTCCGGAGATAGATAAAGATTTGGTCCTATCAGAGCATCTCAATATTCTGGATTACGGAGATGTGGAAGTTGTTCCGAAAGATACAGAGGAAACTGTCAATAGGGTTGTTGAGAGAGTGGCTGACATAGTCAAAGTCGGAGCCGTTCCTATTGTTTTTGGTGGAGATCACACAATCCCATATCCAGTACTCAAGGCAGTTTTGGAACCTCGCAACACAAAAATCGGATTGGTGATATTCGACTCTCACATGGATTTTTCTTATGAGCCTGCAATTTGGGCCTCCTCCGAATGGTTCAGAACGATGGAACTCGGGAAAATAAGTCCGAAGAATATCGTTGAAATCGGGATTAGAGGCAGGCGAAATTCTATTCTTGAGAGGAACGTTGCAGATATACTCGGTATCCGGACATTCAGTATTGAAGAAGTGAAGGCTTTGGGGATAAGCGAAGTGATGGAGCGGGCGATAGAGATTGCCAGTGAGGGGACAGATGGACTATATATTTCGTTGGATATAGATGTTATGGAACCCGGCCTTGTTCCTGCACAAAAGGCTCCAGAATTCTGGGGCTTAACCTCGGATGAAATGATTCCTGCTTTGAAAGCTCTGGCAAAAGAAAAAGTTGTCGGGCTTGATATCTGTGAGTTAACCCCCGATTACGACATTAACGGAATGGGAGCTCAGTTTGTGGCCCGTTGTGCAGTTGAGGTATTGGCCGGTTTGGCCATGCGTAAACGGGCTGATACGAAATGAGCCCGGCCTCAATCATATACACATAATCAAATCCATGAATACAAGAACAAGATTTTTATTTATTCTTTATCTGGGGAATGTAGTCAGCTGCCAGGTGTGCAAACGTACGAACGCCAGAAATGAGGGCGATATCACGTTACTTAAATCTCCTTTAACATCTCTTTGATGAGATCGAGCGCCTCCAATAGAAAATTTTTCTCAGCGCCGTAATTGATGCGGAAGAAATGATCCATTCCAAAACAATCCCCTGGGACGACAAAGACACTTTTTTTGTGAATCAAATCCATCACAAGTTTTGTTGAATTAATGCCGATATTGTAGCCGACAAAGGCAAAGCCGCCAGCTTCGGGGGGAATAAAATGGAAAATATCCGGAAAATTCGAAAGCCAATCTTTGAAAACCTTGATATTTGTATTTGAAATATCACGGTTTCTATCCAGAATCTTCTGGCGATTGGCTGGCTCTAAGGCAATTCTTGCCAAGCGATCATTGATGGTACCGGTGGTAATGGTTGTGTAGTCATGGTAAGACCAGGCCTGCGATATGGTTTCTTTAGGTCCCACCAGCCAGCCGATTCTCAGACCAGGAAGTGCGTGAGCCTTGGAGAGTCCGGAACTGACCAGGACTTTATCATATTTTCCCCAAAAACTGGGACATTCAATTCCATTCAGCTCGGCCCCTCTGTACACTTCATCGGACAGGATCCAGGAGCCGACATTGTCCGCCTGTTGCACGATCTCCTCCATAGCCTGCTCGCTCAGGACAGACCCGGTGGGATTGTTGGGATTGCATATGATGATAAACTTGGTTTTTTCGGAGATAGCCTTTTTAAGATCGCTGACATCCATTTTCCAGTTGTTTTCTTCCCGCAAGGAAAAGCTTTTAAGGTCAGCTCCAAAGGACCGGCCGAGTCCCCAAATCTGCATATAATTCGGAAGCATGAAAACAATCTCATCCCCAGGCTCGATCTGGCTCCAGATAGCAATAAAATTTGCCTCAGCCGAACCGTTTGTGACCAGAATATTTTCTGTGTCCGCGTCATTGTACATTGCGCTGATTCTTTCTTTAAGAGGGATAGTCCCATTTGTTTGAATATATCGCAATTGCAGCGATTTGTAGAGCTCGTCAAGCTCCTTTTTCGAGATCAACTCCTTCAGGAATACGGGGTTCACGCCGGTTTCGGTTAAGTCAAATTTGACCTGATGTTGCCAAACCGACATAATTCTTTCCAGTTTGAATTCTTCTATCTTCATTTTCAAAAGCCTCCTGTTTATTTCAAAATTCCGTTCTCAAATAGAATGGTGAGTTCTGAAAGGACCTATGTGACTAGCCACAGGATTTATAGAAGAGAGAATAGGCTGGATATCCCTCTCCTGCAATTACTTAGACCAGCCGGGCCAGTGATTCTTTACTATTCGTTTTAGCTTCGGCCTATCTTTATCCTTTAGTGCCTCAAGCAGTTTTCTATGATACTTCACATATTTGTTTAGAGAGAGTGAATCCATGGACCACAGGGAGTACAATACTTGAGTATCATACATGAGAATAAAATCCAAAGTACGCTTTATCAAAGAAAACAAATAGTCATTCTTCATAGTATTCCAGATATGGATGTGAATTTGAGAATTGATTTCAAGATATTTCTCCAGCGTATCTCCATTGCAGTATGTTTCCATTTCTTCTGTGAGCTTCTGGAGAGCTACAAGATCGTCTTCAGACAATTTGTGAAGAGCCTCAAGACACGCATATTCATCGAGCAAGGCCATAGTCTTGTTCATCTGAATGAATTCTTCATGTGAGATTTCCCGAGCAACGGCGTTCCTGCTGGCATCCATAGTAACATAACCTTCTGCCTGCAGCTTGATTATGGCATCTTTGATTGGCGTCATACTGGCCTTGAATTTATCCATGAGCATTCGTTTGTTGATCGTTTCATTGGGGCGAATTTCGTTTTTGATAATGGATTCTTTGATAAATTGGTAAATGCTTTCCCGGAGAGTTTCTGAGATTTTGTCGGTGTCAATCATTTGATTAATTTTCCTGTTGTTAATATTCTAATCTAAATCTCTATTGAGATATCAATTAAATACTATGTTAATAATTTACAATTGTCAATTCTTTCTTGGTATATTTTTCTGCGACCATAACTTGCAGTAATCTTTAGAATTAGGTAAACAAGGTGAATTGATTAGCGATCATTAAATCGAATTATTTGATTTTAATTTAGAAAATCTCTTTAAAAAATTCGTAATTTATTTAATAATCTGAAATATATTATTGTATAATGTCAAATTAATGTGTCATGATTAGCAGAAAATTTAGCCTATTTTGTACTGGAATTTTGATTTGTGTATTGCCATGTATATCAGAAAAAAAATCCACAATTCCCGAGGCCAAGTATAAAGTAGCCCTTGAGCGGAGTGTCATGGTTTCCATGCGGGATGGAATCAAACTTTCTACGGATATCTATTTTCCTGAAAAGGCTGGTGACAAGCTTCCAGTGATTTTGATGCGAACACCCTATAATAAGAACGCCTGGAGAGAAAAATTCCAGGGAAATGATGTCTATATCCTGGCAGGGCAAGGGTATATCGTGTTGGTGCAGGATGTTCGCGGAAAATTCGAATCAGAGGGCACATTTACTGTTTCCGCCTCCTCCACAAAAGACGGTTATGACGCCGTAACTTGGGCGGCTACTCAACCCTGGTCCAATGGAAATGTCGGAACTTACGGTTGTTCTTATCGTGGAGAAGATCAAATAGAACAGGCAAAATTGCGGAATCCTCACCTTAAAGCGATGATTCCCCAGGCCGCGGGAGGGGCTTTGGGCAAGGGGGGGAACCACTATCGTTATTTTGGCTTCATTACAGGAGGTGTTTTCGAGCTTTCTTCGGCCTTGGGTTGGTTTTGGGGGTCGGGGAGCAAGGTTTACTATCGCCCGCCACCGGGAATCTCAAGGTCGACATATCTGGAGGTCGAAAAGTTTTTCGATCCCGCGCCCCGGCTTCCTGATATTGACTTCAGCAAAATATGGAGGACGCTTCCCGTGGTCGATATGTTAAAAATCGCAGGGGCTCCTCCGAGCGACTTTGAAGATTTCGTTACGCATGAACCGGACGATCCTTGGTGGGATGACTTAGGCTATATCAAGGATTCTGATCGATTCAATGTTCCTGCGCTTCATATAAGCTCTTGGTGTGATCTCTGTGTTGCTGAAAGTCTTTATCTTTTTAACCTCTTTCAGAGAAATGCTGAGACCCAAAAGGCGCAAGAAAACCAGTTTGTTATCATCTCTCCCACTATACACTGCCGGTCAGAATGGGCAACGGAACAGACTGTTGTCGGTGAACGTAACTTGGGGGATGCGCGATTGGATTATTGGGAAATTTATATAAGGTGGTTTGACTACTGGCTCAAAGGAATTGTGAACGGCATCCCGGACATGCCTGAGGTACAAATCTATGTTATGGGAAGAAATGTGTGGCGAAGGGAGAATGAATGGCCGTTATCAAAGACGAAGTACGTTCGCTATTACCTTCATAGCATGGGTCACGCCAACAGCCGCTTTGGTGATGGCACTCTTTCAAAGAGAAAGCCAGGTGATGAGCTTGCTGATCATTTTGTGTATGATCCCAAAACGCCGGTTCCCTCTCTTGGCGGTGCTGTAGATTTATCCATGACAGCAGGGGATATGCCTCCTGGTTTTTTTGATCAGTCCGAAGTGGAGATCCGGCATGACATTCTCGTATACACGTCGGCTGTACTGGAGGAGGGAATTGAGGTGACGGGGCCAGTGAGCGCAGTACTATATGTCTCCTCCTCTGCCCGAGATACAGACTTTACCGTAAAGCTTGTGGATGTCTTTCCTGATGGGACTGCATACAATGTCCAGGATGGGATATTGCGGGCACGATACCGGGAAGGCTTTGACAGGAAGCTTTACATGACCCCAGAAGAAGTCTATGAGCTAAAGATCGATCTTCATGCAACGAGCAATTATTTCAAACCGGGGCATCGAATCCGGGTTGAAGTTTCGAGCAGCAACTTCCCGCGCTTGGAGCGAAACCTTAATACGGGCGGAAATAATTATGACGAGAATAAATGGATTATAGCAAAAAATACGGTTCATCACAGCGGGAAATATCCATCGCATATTCTGTTACCAGTCATAAAGTGATACTGTGAGCCATCATCTTTCGGTTCAGTTTGACGCCAGGTTGATCATATGTGTTGCATTAATTGCTTTCGATGATATTTACAGCATAATCAAGCTTCTCTGATTTTTTATTGGATTAAATAAGTGCTCAGAGTGGTTATGAGCGAGGATAAAAAATAGGTCTTTATTTCCTTTTGTTTCTATACGATTTTCCAGAGAAATTCACTATAAGCAATTCATACACGCATCGATAAAGATTTTGCTAAGTGCGGCTTTTGATCCCATTATACGTATATGAAAAATCAGGTAATTTGATGTGAGAAATAACACTACTTGAAGAATTAAAAAAGGAGAAGTCAGGTAGGAAAGTAGGAAATTTTTTTCTATTTATACTAACCTGAACTATTCATAAAAAAATGCTGATGCCTTTTTAATTCAGCAATGTCAGGAACTTATTCCTGACATTGCTGATATAACTTTTCAAGAATAACCTTTCAATCTTCATCAGCATTTTTTACACTTCGGACAAGCTTATCTGCTTTTTTACAAACGGCTTGCGGTACATTCGTACAGCTGCGCCGTCTGTGCCTCGCAGCTAAGCTTGTGAATAATTCAGGCTAATAAAGAAATCGATCAGGATACCCGAGGGCCTGGACATGATCAAAACCAATGGCCTTGATACACAGTGTATGACAGCAAAGGATAGAAATATTAGAGTGCTATGACTCGGAAAAATTTTATTTTTAGTAAAAATATGTAATAATTATAGAGAAGTTAGTTAATATAATTGTGAAAAATAGTCGTAATATTGTCAATTTTTTTTATATAAAATATACTTTTAACATCTAAATTGTATCTCAATTTTAAAAAATATAGTTCCGGAATACTCCTTAACTATAATTAAAACTGCATTTTAGTACACAAAAGGAAACAATGTGAAAAAATTACTTGACATTATCAAGATTTCTATATATATCTAATTTACAATTTGAATAAAATCTATATAAATATTTCAAAAAAGAAATAACCAGTTGATAAACACGGATAGTCAAATGGGGATAGACACATAATTTGATAAATAACAGGGTGTAATCAGACGAATGTCTTCCAAAAAATCTGTGCGTTTAGGTAAGAAATTTTTTGTCAATATAAACCGAAGGAGGTTCAAATGAAAAAAGTATGGATAACACTCCAGGTTCTCTTCCTGGCACTCATTCTTGTCTGCGGCGTGTCATTTGCCCAGAGCGGAAGCAGTGGTGCCATTGAGGGAAATGTCATCGATGAAGAGGGGACGCCTTTGCCTGGAGCCGAAGTAACGGTTTCCTCACCAGCCCTGATCGGTGGTGATCAGAGCAGGATTACAGATGCAGACGGGAAGTTCAGGTTTGTGCTTCTCCCCAATGGGAGGTATGTTGTCGAGGCCACCATGTCTGGTTTTGTTACCACAAAAAATGAGAACATCCGTCTCTATGTGGGACAGACACTCACTCTAAAACTTACCCTTAAAATCCAGACCCTGGATGAAGAGGTAACGGTCATAGCCACCTCACCGCTGGTCGATGTCAAGGATTCTCAGACGCTGATCACCAACATCGACCGGGAGACAATCGAAACGATCGGGAATACACGGGCGAAAGATTCGACAGGCTTGATTGATCTTGCTCCCGGTGCGATGGATAGCAGCGTCATGGGTGCATCGGCGCGTGTCAGCAATGGCTGGCAGCTGGACGGGATGAATGTAACCTGGTTGGCCTACGGAGCGGACGGCAGCTACCCCGATATCACTATCCTCGAAGAGGTTCAGGTGACGGGCATCGGGGCCAACGCCGAATATGGAAATTTCACGGGGGCATCGCACAATCTGATCACCAAAAGCGGCGGAAATACAATTGAAGGCTTTGCCGATATCACCTATTCTGCAATGGGCTGGACTCAGAATAACATCGACACGAGCGATCCCAAATTTTCTCTCTATACAGTCCCGCCGCGTCAGATGTGGTTTGATGCTCACGCCGGAATTGGCGGCCCTCTCATCAAGGACAAGCTGTGGTTTTATGTCTCGGGAGGACATAGGCAGCAGGACACCGAAATCGAAGGCTTTGAAGAAGTCTCGTCATATATCTTGCCCAGTTTTTTCATCAAACTGACCTTCCAGGCCAGCGAGAAATCCAGGCTGCAGTTTTTCTGGCAGTATGAGTATTTTCGGGTCAACAACAGAGAATTGAGCCCTGCCCGACCTGTCGAAGCCACCTATGAGGATATAGGCCCGGATTCTCCACTTAACTTCCGGTTCTATCACTCGTTTACGAATAACACGTTTTTTGAATTAAGCGCGGGTCGTTGGGCTATGGTCTATGAGCAGAAACCCAACAACGGAAGAGATGTCTCGGAACGCTTTGATTACCTCACCGGCAAGTACAGCGGCAACTATAGCTATTGGGGCAGAGAAGACACCGAACACATCACGATCAACGCCAAATTGACCCATCATGCCGATGATTTTCTCGTGGGAGACCACGACTTCAAGTTCGGCGTCGAATACCTGTCCGGCTACGAAAAATTCGACCTCGCCTATTCAGGCGGTTACAGATATGTGGACAATGTCTACTATGGCGGTCAGTTCAACACCTATGCTTACTCGTATTCCTACTATACGCACGCAAAAGCCCAGAAGGCAACTGTCTTCGTTCAAGATTCGTGGAGAGTCAGTGACCGGATCACGATCAACCCGGGGATCCACTACAGCTACTACAAGGGCACGCTTCCCAATGTGCCGGACGTCGTCTTTAAACCCAAGAACTCATGGGAACCGCGAATTGGTCTTACTTGGGACTTGTTCGGTGACCACACCACAGCCATCAAGGCTCACTTCGGCCGGTACCTCGATTCGATAAAGACCGGCCTGTACCAAGGAGCGGACAGCTCGACGGGTGACTGGGTGATGTATTACGTGGCGCCCGATACCACAAAGTATGAAGTGTACCGGGAGGTTTTTTCGAATCCGACAGACATTGACCCGAACATTCGCATGCCACACTCGGATCAGTTTGCCCTGAGTATCGAGAGAACCCTGATGAAAGACATGGCTGTTGGCGCAACATTTATCTACAGAAAGTTCAAGAATTTCATCGCCAGGGTGAACACGACCGCCACCTGGGCACCGGTCTCCTACACATTTGCCAACGAGAACGGACAGATGGAGACAACCGAGGCCTACCAAAGAACTTCACCCAGCTCGGCAGACCTGTTCTCCATCACTAATCCTGATGCGGACAAACACGCTTCCGTAATCGAAACCCCGGAGAACAGCTACACGGGTTTCACGCTGTTTTTCGACAAGAGATTTTCCAACAAATGGATGCTGCATGTGGACTACACCTATGGTGTGGCCAAAGGGACACACGCCAATGATTTCAGCGGTGGAGCGGGGCTAACAGGTGCCTACCAGAATCCGAACAGCCAGATCAACGCCTACGGCAATTTGCCTTACGATCCGACGCATAATTTGCAGATATACGGGACAGTCGTTCTTCCGCTCGATTTCCATCTCAGCCCCCGGTTCGTCTATGTTTCCGGGGCCGCGTGGACAAGAGCCGTAAGAGTGCCGGTTGTCTCCGGAGCTCCAACAGTCATGATTGAACCGCGAGGATCACAACGATTGACATCAAGGATTGACTTCGACTTGAGACTGGAGAAGGTCTTCCGGTTTTCGGAAAAGATCAGAGTGGGGTTGATCGGGGAAGTGTTCAATGTGCTGAATCGCGGCGCAGAACGCTATATCTACACCGATGTGAGCTCCCCGGCTTTTGGCAAAGCTTACAGAGTTTATCCGGCGCGTTTATTCCGGATCGCGGCCAGGATTTTCTTTTAGTTGCATGAAAAACTTGTCGTCCTCGGTAGTATTCCGTGTTCAACTTCCATATTCTCGGTCACGATTTTAGGAGATGACAGCATAGATATCCCTATCATCTCCAACCATAAAATCCCAATGAGGGACAGGGTGCAGCCTCAGTAAGGATATGGATGACAACTCGTTCTGCACAGTCTGAACAGCCCTGATCTCCAATAGAATTACCATTCAGACAGTTTCATATCCGTGGAAACAGCCGAGTTCTCTTGAGCGGGCTCCGACCCGGAAGAGTATTCGATGTCTGGCTGATTGTATGCGTGGTCATAATCTTTGTTGTCGGGATTCGCAACATAATCAGGCTTTTCTGAAAAATTATAGTGATGTATTTTTTTTATTGATATTAGAATTCGTGTAAGGAAAGGAGAAGGACTGTGAGAAAAAATACATTTGTCTTAGGCATGGCTCTTTCCGTTGTTTTGTTATTTCCGATTGAAACAGCCGCACAGGCCAATTGCACTGTTATTGCAGTTGGGAAAAAGGCATCGGTCGATGGATCGGTTATTACTTCGCATACAGGCTGCTGTCCGGAGTGCCGGGTGCATGTTGTTCCGGCACAGTCGTTCAAGAGGGGCGCTAAAGCTCCGGTGTACTATGGCCTGTGCAATGTAAAAAAGCCTCTGCACAATTATGGAGAAGTAATCGGGCATATCCCACAAGCGGAAAATACATTTGCCTATTTTCATACAGGCTATTCCCAGATGAACGAGCACCAGCTTGCCATTGGGGAAAGCACGATTCCTCAAAAAAAGGAATTGATCACAACCCTCACCAATGGCAAACAGATCATGACCATCGAACAGGCGCAATTGTTTGCACTGCAGAGGTGCAAAACGGCAAAAGAAGCGGTTAATTTAATCGGATCCTTTATGGAAAAATACGGTTTTGTCTCAACCGGTGGCTGGGGAGCGGAAAGTCTTTGTATAGCCGATCCAAATGAGATATGGGTGTTTGAAGTTTTTGGAGTGGGGGAAGGCTGGTCACCCGAAAGCGGCAAACCCGGCGCAGTTTGGGTCGCTCAAAGATTGCCGGACAATCACGTCACCATTGTCCCGAATTTTAGTATTATAAAAGAAATCAATCCGGATGATCCGGATAACTTCATGGTCTCGGAATATTACATGCAGGCGGCTATAGACCGTGGATGGTATGATCCAAAGTGCGATAAGCCGTTTAACTGGCAAGAAACATACTCCCCGGCAGTAATAACGGAAGGATCTATGAGTCGATTTTGGCTTTTTTATTCCACAGTCGCTCCCAACTGCAAAGAATGGCCGGATAAGAAGCTCTCGAGGAAAATACTCTTTCCGGATACAGTGTATGAATCAGTTGTCCCGGCATCTTATAAAGGTTACGATGCCTATCATCAGTATTATGAGCCTCTTTCGCTCTATCCTTTTTCGGTTAAACCTGAAGAAAAGCTTTCTGTGCAGGATGTCATAGCTTTCCAGCGCTCTGTTTTCGATGGGACGATATACGACATGACTGCGGATCTGGACTGGCTGGTTCCGGACGGCAAAGGCGGCATGGTTAAGAGCCCTCTAGCGACACCATTCCCCACAAAAGACATGCGTGAGCTTATGGATATAACATGGCGGCGAAATGTTTCCATGGGGGGATATGGGATGGTCGCTCAACTGAGAGGATGGCTGCCAGCGCCTATAGGAGGTGTTTACTGGTTTTATCTCGATAATCAATATACGAGCACATATGTACCCATTTACGCCGGTGTTACGGAGATATCCTCGTTGTACAAGACATATGATCCCGATAATTACAGTGATAAGTCAGCCCGATGGGCGATAGATTTTGTCGACAACCTGCTTTATCTCAAATGGCAGTTTGCCATTAAGGATTTGCAAGCAGTCCGGGATCCGCTGGAAGCCGGATTTTTTGAAAATCAAGCCGCCATCGATGCTGAAGCATTAAAGTTATATGATAAATCTCCCCGGAGGGCAAAAAAGTTCTTAACGGAATACACTCGCCTCAGCACGGAAAAGATAGTAAAAATGTATAAGGAATTGCGCAATCGGCTCATTTCTAAATATACGAACAATAAGCAAGGAGCGAACTGGCAATAAGTTCACAATTTTCTTTTACAATTGAACACATTATCATTAAGGTCTGTCTCGATGAACTCGATATTTCAGGAGAATCGCAATGGATATGAAAAGATGCGTTAAATATCTTCCTATTTTTGCTGTAGTTTTTCTAGTGTGTTTTCATGGAGCGGAAGCTTCCCAAGCGCAAGAGCATCATGAGAGATACAAACGCGTGGATACGCTGTTCGCTGATTGGGATAGGACGACATCACCTGGATGTGCTTTAGCCATTGTTCAGGATGGAAAGATTATTTATAAACGTGGTTACGGTATGGCCAATCTCGATCATGACATCCCGATAAGGCCGAATACTGTTTTTCGCATTGGATCGATCTCTAAGCAATTCACGGCTGCAAGTATTCTCATTTTGAATGAGAGAGGAAAGCTCTCACTGGATGATAATATTCGGAAGTATCTGCATGAAATGCCCGAATACAAATGGCCGATAACCATCAGGCACCTAATTCATCATACCAGCGGTATCCGCGATTATGAATCATTGCAGTATCTGAGTGGTGAGCACGACGATCAGGGAGAGCATCACAACGATGATATAATGGAACTGGTCGCCCGTCAGAAGGTGTTGAATTTCAGGCCCGGCGATCAATATCTCTACAGCAATTCGGGATACACTCTTTTGGCGGTAATTGTCGAGCGGGTGTGCGGCCGGTCGATCGGCCAGTTCGTGAAAGACAATATATTCATTCCTCTAGGCATGCATAGCACTTTTATCTATGAAAACAACAGGGCAGTCGTCAAAAACAGGGCAACTGGATACTGTCGTGTCGATGGGCACTTTTTTGTCGATGAAACTTTGAATGAAAGCACCGGGGACGGTGGTGTGTTTACCACAGTTGAGGATTTCTATCTCTGGGACCAAAATTTTTATGATAACAAGATCGATTGTCCTGATTTTATTCAAAAAATGACTCAAATTGGAAAACTCAATAACGGGGCGAATGCGGGGATACAATCCGGCAGTATAAATTCCGGATATGCCTTTGGTTTATCTTTATCTGCTTATAGAGGTTTGAGAACTCTGGGGCATGGCGGAGCATATGTCGGTTTCAGGGCGAGATTCATGCAATTCCCAGATCATAAGTTTTCCATAATCTGTTTGGCCAATCTAGCTTCGATAAATCCTACACAGCTATGTCATAAGATAGCAGATATTTTCCTTGATAAATACTTCACAGAGGCGCCAAAGGGAATACGTCAACTTGAAACAGAAAAACAGCAGGGAAGTGATTATAACCCCTCACTAAAACAGCTTGCTGATTATGCCGGAGATTATTCCAGTGATGAATTAATGGTTAAATATATTTTGAGAAACGATAAGGGCGGGTTGATTTTTGCACAAAAGAATCCCCCAACCATAAAACCGTTGCAAGCTGCTTCGGAGGATATTTTTGCGTTCGAGGATTATATTCTGAAATTTCAAAGAGATTCAAAAGGCAAAATCACTGGATTCTTTATTGATGAAAAGAGATCCAAAAACATTTTTTTCAAGAAAATTCACCATTGATGTCAAAACGGGAGAATATGAGAATGATTAAAAAGTATATCAGCTTAATGATTGCATTTCACATCCTCGCAATTCCTCTTTTTGTTCAGGAAAAATGGACAGATCCAGATCAGATATTTTTGGAGCGAGCTAAAGCTCTATTGAAAGCAGTGCCTTTAATTGAGGGACATAACGACCTGTCAAGTTCTATTTTGGAAGCCTCAAACGGAGATCCTGACAAGATAGATCTTGCCCAGCGTCAGCCTCAGCTATCCGCCGATATCCCGAGGTTGCGGGAAGGTTTGGTCGGCGCACAGTTTTGGGCGGTATGGGTTCCGTCTGAGTACAGGCATCAAGGAAAAGCTCTCCGCGGGTGCCTCGAGAGCATCGACCTCATCCATCGTTTTGTCTGCCGGTATCCGGACCTGGAGTTTGCTTACACAGCTGATGACATCGAGCGGATATATCGTGAAGGGAAAATTGCGTCTGTTCTTGCTGTTGAAGGCGGCTACATGATTGAAAATTCACTCCCTGTTCTACGCCTGTTCTATAAGCTTGGCGTGCGCTATATGACCCTGACGCATATGAGAACCATATCTTGGGTAGATTCGGCCACTGATTTTCCCCGGCATGGAGGGCTGACGGAATTTGGTGAAGAAGTGGTCAAAGAAATGAACAAACTGGGCATGTTCATAGATCTCACCCATGTCAGTCCTGAGGCAGCAAAGGACGCGCTCCGAATCAGCCGGGCACCTGTGATCTTTTCTCATTCCAATGCCTTGGCAGTCAATCCCCACCCGCGGAATGTGCCTGATGATGTGCTCCGTCTTTTGGCAGAGAATGGGGGAGTCATCATGGTTAATTTCATCTCCAAATATAACCCTCCTACTGCGGCCGAGTGGCAGAAAATAGCTCAGCAGTTTCCATCAAAAGCTAATCTTTTGGCCATGCGAGCAGCTAATGCGGAGCCAGTATGGTCTTTTCGATACGAAATGTTCGCGGATAGACTTAGGTCTGAGATTGATGACAAGCAGGAAATTAGACGGAGATTGCAGAAATGGATGGCAGAGAATCCAAAACCCCGCGGAACGCTGAGCGATGTCGCTGATCATATCGATCACATTCGAAAGGTGGCAGGAATCGACCACATTGGAATTGGATCTGACTTTTTCGACAGCGGCGAGAGCTCAATGGCATACGGACTTCAAGATGTCACACGTTATCCCTATTTATTTGCTGAACTCCTGCGTCGCGGGTACAGTGATGAAGATATAAAAAAGATTGCCGGTCTCAATTTTCTCAGAGCAATGAGACAGATGGAGCAAGTTGCGGAAAAACTTCCATAGATATTCAAGCCATCGATGCGAGATTGCTACCCTGTTGAAAGAATACCGTTATTAGAAAAGTCAAAATTCGCGGAACACAGAACTGATCACATGCCTCCAGAAAATTATAAGTTTGTGTACTCAGTTTTATTGAAGCACCGTAAAGGTAACAGATTGGCTTTGAATCCAGGGCCCTCTGCTGAGGAGCCTGAAATTCAGTCTATGAACTCCTGGTTTGAGGGCCCAGGAAGTCTCGTCCAGAGATTCTCCGATTTTTTCCCCGTCAAGCCACCATTCCATCGCGCTGTGATCAAGGTCATCCGGAATCGATGCTCTGAAACGTATGGTTTGAAAACTTTTCCTCAGAACGGGATCAAGCTTGAAGATATCACCATCCATGGGGGAGAGAATCCGGAGTTGAGATCTCACCGATTTCATCGCAGATTTGCCTCCCTGAAAATGGCGCATGTCCTCGGTATGATCGTAAGAGCAATAATCAAGAGGTTCCGTTCCACGGACAAAGATCTCCTCCATATGGGCCGGGCAGGAACCTATCGCTTTTTTCCCAGTATGAAGACAGATATTGACCCGGACTAAGTTATCCGGTTCAGAAAAGACCTGTCCAGGATTCTCCTTTGCCAAGAGAAGCATCACATCCCGGAAGAGAGGGCCACATCCGGTGATGCCCGATATGTTGCGCATGGGGGTTCCATCAAAATTCCCGACCCAGATTCCAACGGTGTACGCCGGGGTGTACCCAATGGTCCAGTTGTCCCGGAAATCTTTGGATGTTCCGGTTTTGACCGCGCAGGAGAAGGGGAGGTTTATGGGGGAATTGTACCCGAAGGCCGGGATGCGGGCGTCCTTGTCGGACAGCATGTGGGTGAGGATGTAGGCGATTTGGGGGGAGAATAGGCATCTGGGCTGCACCTCATTCTGCGATTCTTCGGAAAGAATCGCTGTTGCCTTCAGAAAGATCCCGCCCCTGGCCAAAGCGGAGTAGGCCTGTGTCAGCTCGAGGAGGGTAACTTCTCCATTACCCAAGGTCAATCCTACACCATAAAAGCCGGGGCTCTGCACCAAGCTGAGGAATCCAGTTTCTCTGAGCCTCTGGTAGAGCAGCTCCGGTCCTAATTCCTCTAAGAGAACTACTGCCGGAACATTGTAGGAACAAGCTAAAGCCCTTCGCATCCGCACGGGTCCATGATATTGTTTGTCATAATTCTGGGGGCGGTAGGTCCCTCCGGGTGTTTTGTACTGAACCTCCCTGTCTTCGATAATATGGGCGGCTGTCAGGCCTCTTTCCAGCGCCAGTCCATAGGTGAAGGGCTTCAAGGTCGAGCCCGGCTGTCGTCTGGCCAAAGCGCCGTTCACTTGTCCTTCATGCCTGTCATCGAAGAAGTCTTTCGAGCCCATCATGACCAAAATTTCAGCCGTGTGGTTATCCAGAACCAAGGCAGCCGCATTGGTGATTCCTTTTGATTTCAGATCAGCAAGATGATTTTGGACAAGCATTTCCACTTTTTCTTGCAGCTCGTAATCCAAAGTGGTGTGGAGGGCTGGACGTTCGGCGCGATTCTGTCGTGGCCCTTGGCTGAGGATGTAATTGCAAAAATGAGGGGCCTTGAATTGTTCTTTTGGGGGCATTATCTTCAAGGACTCTTGCGAAGCTCTCGTCCATTCATCGCTGCTGATGCTGCCCAGCTTAAGCATACGTTTCAAAATGGATTTTTGTCTTTTTCCAAGTCTATCGAAACCACGATAGGGATCGAGTTTTTTTGGAGAGCGGGGGATGGCGGCCAGAAAGGCTGATTCGGCCAAACTGAGGTCGGAGGCGGGCTTGTCAAAATAAAGCCGTGCGGCCGCTTCGATGCCGTAAGACATGTTTCCGTAGTAGACCCGGTTGAGATACTGAGCCAGAATTTCCTCCTTGGTGAGCGTCCTCTCCAGCCTCAAGGCGGTCCAGGTTTCAAAAACTTTGGAAAATAGCGTCCTTGGCCGGCGGTAAAGATTCCGGGCCAGCTGCTGAGTAATCGTCGAGGCCCCGGAAACAATGCGTCCCCTGCGGATATTCCTTACCCCTGCTGCTGACATGGCGAATACATTTATTCCGGGATGGAGGTAAAAGTAGCGGTCCTCTGCGGCAATTGTGGCTTTGGCCACATAGGGCGATATCTCACCGAACTCGACCCACGAGCAATGTCCGCCCTCGTCCGAGATCAGCTCCCTCAGCACGACACCCTTTCGATCTAGAATTCGAAGAGATATCTGGGGCGCCGGTGAGAGCTTTTCTCCGGGGTAAGGGATATAGAGCGAAAAGGCCAAAATCAACATAAAAAGAAGCGCTGAGTAGACGACTTTTCCCTTCATGGCTATTTTTGAATCTGGATCACCATTTCGCCGCTTCGACCGAAGACCTCAGGGGCATACATTTCCTCGATTTTGGTTCCCGGTGTCTGAAATGTGCCGAATGTCAGGGCTCTGGCCAGGTAGCGGTGGGTGTGGATGCCGGACCTGAGTGAATCGGCAAAAAGCAGCACGCGGTTATCGTGCATCTCGATGTGATTGAAACCTCTCCACCACCACTGCCTCTGATCCGAGAGCTCGGCTAAACGCTGTTGCTGTTCACGGCTTTCGATGACAAAATTGGGATTGACCGCTTCCAGCCCGGCTGGGAGAGGATCATCCATAACCACATACAGTCGCTCCTGGGGAGTGACGACCTGCAGCGTGATCACGACGAGGTCTCCGGCCCGGATCGTTTCAAGGGGCCGTCCTTCAAGGTCTGAAATGGTTTTGAAGACCGTGAAACCCTCGTCTCTGGCACCCAATCCCCTTTGGGGTGCATAAGTCAGGCGTGTGTCATAGTAAAGTCTTCCCTGGCCTTTTTTCGCGATCTGCAGTTCTAATGTGTCCCCCGGCGTAAAATCTGAAAGAGCCATTTCAGCCTCTCGCACTTCCTCTGTTCTCTGCCGGAAAGTCTCATCCAGAATAGCCTTCCCTGCCAATTGTACCATCAGTTCAAAATCCGGTGGGATGTCCTCATACTTCCGGTAATACTCGTTAAGAGCGTAGAAGGCATAGAAATTATCCTGGGTCGTCAGCCATAGCCCGGCTTTGCGGCGCTCAACCAGCCACCGGGCCATGGCCGGCAGCAGAGGATTCGCCGAGCCTACTTCCAAAAATGCCTGGAGGATGAATGAAGTGGCACGCAGATTAGAACTGTAAATCCAGCGGCCCTCAAGCCCTGTATCCTCTTCAAAATGGGCTGTGGTCGGCGAGACCTTGAGTTTATTTTGGAGTTCTTGAAGGAGTGTGGATCGGGCATCCGCCGATCCTTTCCCGTGGTGAAGCGCCTTCAAAAGGAGCGTTTTGCCGAAGAGAGGGAGCCTCTCTCTCTCCATGAACATTTTTTCCGCATAGGATGGTTCCGGCCGTTCAAACAGCGCCAAGTTGTAGAGAGCATAGGCTTCGATGGTCTTCCAGATCTCAGATCCATATGGATAAGACTCCTGCCTCATTCGTCCCTGCACCAGATTCCGGAGATAATTGAGAAGGGAGGACACAACCCGGGAATCGACGTCATATCCAGCCCGTCGTGCTTGATACAGGGCAAAAGCGGCATAACAGGTGTTGAAGGGGGAAATCTCCCGTGAGTCCGGCCATAGACCAAATCCTCCTGGTTCCTTCTGGTAGGAATACATGGCTTTCAGTGCCTCTTTCACGAAGGCCCGCATCTCTTCTTCCGTGGCCTCTGTGAGCCTGAAATCCAGAATGATGTCACCGGCAACAAGAAAAGGAAGTATACTGGAAATACGCTGCTCGAGACAAAGATAGGGGTAGTTCTTTAAAAAGTCCACATTCCCCTTAAGGGCAGCCAGGGCGGATGCGGAGGCTCTGAAGGAAAGCCGGCTCAAATCCGGATAGGCGTTCTCTGGCACTTTCACCTTCTCCACGACGGAGTCCAGCGTATCGTTGTGGAGGGCGACAGTCTCCGTGGGGCGCGGCAGGATGATAGGGATCTTCAGCTCTAAACCATCGCTCTCCTCTTCCATCTTTGCCCTGAAGGAAAAAGTGGCGGTACCTGTTTTGGCCGCTTTGAAGGAAAAGAGGACTTCTCGTCCCTCTCCCGGTTCCAGTGAAAATTGACGGATAGCCTCCTCATCGTCAAGAATAATGTCCTCAGCCTGGCATTCCAGAAAGACGTTTCCGCTTTTAGCGGAGTGGTTATGGATGACCACGCCTCCTTTAAAAATATCCCCGACACGGGCAAAACGCGGCAGAGACGGCTGTATGAGCAGAGATTTAGCCACCCGGAAATGCTCTTCTGCCCGTCCGAATCGCGAATCCTTGGTTTGGGCTACGGCCATCACCCGGAAGGTTGTCAGGTTATCCGGGAGTGTGAATTTGAACTCGGCCTGCCCATTGTCATCTGTATAAACTGATGGATTCCAGAAGGCGGTGTATTTGAAATCTCCGCGCAGCTCCACCTCAGATAGGGATAGAGGTGCCGACATCCTGGCCTCGGCCAATCCACCCCCGGGTTCATCGCCCTTATCTCCATAGACTCTCTGTCCGACCACAAAATGGCGCATTTCCGAGGTCTCCACGGACAGCGGCGCCTGACTGTAGAATACGGAAAAGGGATCCGGTGTCCTGTATCCGATAAGATTCAATACGCCGATATCCGCGACAGCTACCGACACACAGGATGCAACACCCCTGGCTTCGGCATCTTTCACCTTCAACTTTATGGTGACCTCATCTCCGGGCTTATAGACTTCCTTATCCTTGTCAACGGCAACGGCCAGCTTCTTTTCACCGGGGTCCACAATGAGGTTGGCGTAGCCGATCTTGAAGGATGGGCGACCCAGATCCTGTTCGCGATCCGCATTTCCGTCGGAAGTTCTTCCTTGAACCAAGAGAACACAGACATAAATGTTGGGCAGAAACTCCGACCGGATAGGAACATCGATCGTCGATGAGCTCCCCTCGATTTCAAGGATCCGGCTTTCCATTACAGCTTCCCTTTCCAGTGTCACAAGCGCCTGTGCTTTCTCATACGGAGATTTGACCAGCACTCTGGCTGTTTCGCCCGGTCGGTAAGTCGCTTTGTCAGCCACGAGTTCTATGGAATCGTCGTCCTCTCGACCCCAGGGAACGTAGTCTTTGCCCGTGACATAAAAATAAAAGGAGGTTGAGATCAGGTTTTTATGTCTATCCCGGCCCTCTGCTCTCAATATATAGTACCCTGTCTTTTCGGTCAGAAAAGATTCCAGAACGGGCTCGGATGTAGACTTGATTTTGCGGCTTTCGATTTCGGTATCCTTTTTTTCTGAAATCCAGCGGTAGCGGCCGCCCATCCCGGCCTTTCTCACGGAATGCCACTCCCGCCTGAATAGGGTCAATTCAATATCACGGGCAGAGACCAACTCTCCATCCGGTTCGACCGTGAGCACATTCACCCTCAATTCTTCACCTTTGTTCAGAAAGCGAGATTCGGGTTTCAGGCCTATATAGAAATCGCCCCTGTGAATCAGTGTTTGGATTCTGTTGGTCACCGAACGGCGGCTTGGGCCTTGGACAGTAGCCTCGAGCGTAGCCAAGACTGAATTAATCTCTTTGTCCGGAATAAGCTTTGTTTTCAGGCTAAAAACGCCCTCTTTATTTAGATTTTCAGCACCGGAATGAATCAACCGACTGTCCTGCTGTCCGGAAAATTCCCAATAGTCTGTCTGACTTCCGAAGATGTAACCACTGTGTCCGGGCGGAGAATAGAAGGTGGGATTCAAGCGAAGAGCCCAGTTGACTTTTTGGAAGCCCATGGCGCCGCCAAAAAGATAGGTGGCCCGGAGCTCTGCCGTGTATTCGTCACCGAATGTGTAGCTGTCCTCGAGCGTGCGGAGGTGCAGCTCAAACTCGGCCGGACGGAAAGCCTCCACTCGAAAGGAGCCATAGGTTTTCCTTGTTCGTTCGTTGTCCTTGGAGGAGAGCAGGGAGACTGCAATCTGGTAATTCCCAAGTGCAGCATCTTGAGATGTCTCAAAATCCAAATCAAACGAGCCATATCCATCCAGCTCAAAGGCTTCGCTGAAGACGGTCTTGTTAAAAGGATCCCGGATTTCACACGAGATGTTTTCTGTCCCGGGAATCTGCCACTCTCCTTCGACTCGCTCTCTGAACTGACCTTTGATGTGAACGGTTTCTCCAGATCTATAGATTCCGCGATCGGTGAAGATGTAGCCTCTTCGATGCTCTGGCTGAGGATCCCAGTCGAAGGGAATTCCCAGCTGGTAAGGGCCAATTCCTGTCCCCCAATCGGAGGAAAGAAAGGCGAAATCCTCGTCCTTTTGAACAAACACCCATTGCCGTGGCTTGGACCATTTGTCGCGGCTCTTTATACCCAGAGGCTTCCAACCGGGGGTTTTGACTTTTCCCTCCAGGTCTGTTTTGCCCCGCCAGCGCACCTTGTTGTCATCCCCGAGGATCTCCACTTGCGCCCCTGGCACCGGAATCCCTTCTCTAAGGGAAGTCACCCAAATCAAATTGTTTTCGGCAGAGTATTTGGCGCTAATACCGAGGTTCGTAACCTGCAGCACGGCTTTGAGGTAGCGGTTCCATTCCTCCTTGGACCGTGTATCAACTTGGATAAAAACGACACCCCCCGCCTCAGAAGTCACGTCCTTGAGCTCGAGGGGAAACACTTCCCGGGTGTTTCGTTTCCGGTTCAATGCTATAGTCCTTTCCGCTAGAGCTATGTTCTTAAGAACAATAGGATTATTTCGCCAAAAGAGCTCTTTGGTGTTCAGGACCGAAAGAAGATCTTTTTTGGGAATGCGGGCCGTTTGCACCACAGCGTCTTTTCTGTTGATGGCATAGACCGGGTATCTCCGCTCGCCGTAAGACTCAAGTATGCCAAACCCGGTGGTCATGTCGATTTCCGCAGGATAAGGTGCGGTTTTGAAGGCTAACGCGACCTCCTTTCCCAGTTCGATCCCGAAGCGGTCTGTTAATTTCGGGCTTATGTGCAGTGTGTACTCAGATTCCGGCTCAAGAGGGAGAGAGAGCCAGAGCCTGGTATTCGTCTGAGTCCATTCGCGATAGTATTGTGGAATGGCGACACTCGGGCTTAGACGGATGCTCTCCACAAAATCTGTATAGGCCACCGGATTACTGAAGGTGAATTCGAGTTCGGCCTGAGGATTGTGCGGTCGGCCTGCTTTGAATTCAACAAAGGAAAATTTCCTGTAAGTTGAAAATTCGAAAATGCGGCTCTTGGCCATCCCCATATCGCCTTCGTCCGCCAATAGCCCTGCCTTGACTTCCACATAATACCGGTATTCCGGCTTGAGTTTCTGTTTAGGCCTAAGCCAAAGCACTTTATCCGGAGATGATTCTATGCTGTTTTTGTCCAGCATGTCTTTGGAGGGAGATTTGATGTCGAAGGCCAACGCGCTATCTTTGTTTGTGCTGTCTACAGCCGTAAGGGCGATAAAATCTTTCGCTTTATTTCTTTGGATGGGAATATTGAAGATCAGCAGCACTTCTGTATCCAGGTCGAGCCACTGCTGTTTGTTTTCTGGAAAATGCTGCACCAGATCCGGTCGAACAGTCCGGAAGGTCCATCGAAAATCCTTCGGCAGCACATAGCCCTCAAAAGACTTACTTCCTTGCGGGATGACGGCTTGAATCTCGGTGGCATAGGGGAACCGTTTTTCCGGAGTAAAGGTCAGTGTCTTGGGATTTAGCCACCTGAATTTTCCCCGGATCGAGGGTGTAAATTCGATCGGGCCGGAGCCCGAATCATCCCCCAATTGCTCCAACGGGGCCATCGGCCGGTCGAACATTGCCACCACAGTCTCGCCTTCACGCCAGGTTTGTGCCTGGCCTTTGGGGCTGACAAAGGTCACCTGCAAATCTCCCGAAGCCGGTTCAGAGGGAACCGCCAAAGCTTCCGTGTCTTTCTTGGGTTTACAGCCAACACCCAAGAACACTAGGCTGAGACAGATTACCAGTATTGTCCACATGAGTATTCCCTTCATGACGCCCTCCTGCGAGATCCTTCCGAATTTAAAAACAAAATATTTCATCTGCCCTTTTTTTCTCTAAAAAGAGTGGCATCGTGGCCTCATTGATGATCACATCGGAGAGATACCCACCTCGACGTATCCCCGTTGAATGATCATAAAACTGGACGTAAATTGCCTCGGCCACTTTTCCCGAAGTAAAGTACCACAGAAAGAGACCGCAGGCAACAGGTCTCATTCATGCTAATGAGGGGAGCACGTCTTGAATTTTATTGTGCGAAATTCATTGACATTCTCTCGTGCGATCAATATAGTTTAACGAAGAACGTCCTAACAGAGGGAGGCTAAGCATGTTTTTCTTCGAAAGCAAACTGAAAAAGCAGAACCGTGAGCTTATCTACAAAACAATCACAGATCCCAATTTCCGGCGATACTTGCAGACGAGTCCTGCCAGAGCCATGAGACTGTCTTCCGTTACAGAGAAGAATAAGCTGGAAATTCAAAAAGTCCTGTCCTTTACCGATAAAATAAATTCCCAGATCACGGCTCTGGCGGATGAGCTTCTCTGTTCAGGGGGAGGCTGTAGTATCGCCAAATAGCCTTCATATTCTCTCGTCTCAAGTCCTATTTTCCTTGCGCAATTTCCACATATTTCACAATGAAGGGAAGACTTTTGTCTTCGATCCGGAAACAGTCACCGTCCTGGAAATTAATAGGGATGAGGAGTTGTATATCCGTTGGATTCAGGGGGAAGAACGGGGAAAGCCTACCGAACGAAACATGCGCTGGCAGGCAGAGAAGATCGAAAACGTGCAAAGGGGGTTGAAAAAAAAATTGGATTTGCACGTGTCGCCCCCTGAGGACGTCGGTACCGAAGATTATCCGTATGAAGTCGAGATCATGGTCAATGCCAGTCAGATCTGTAACTTGTCCTGCGATTACTGCTTTGTCCACCGAGGCCGGTTCAACTATACGGGAGCCAGAGGTCAATTCGTCTCCAAGAGACACCTGGAGAAACTCGTGTTTGCGCTTCCGGAGGCATTCCCCTTGACGCAGAGATACGACATTCACTTTTATGGGGGAGAACCGCTGTTGAATCTTTCGGCGATATCCCATTGTGTGGATACAATTCACAAGATGAATGACAATCGGTTCTCACTGACGATCACAACCAACGGAACTGTGCTAACCGATGAGGCCATTGCCGTCCTCGGTCGAGGCCGGTTTGACGTTGTTTTGAGTATAGACGGACCTCCTCACATTCATGATGCGGTGCGCAGAACGCACGCGGATGAACCATCCCATGCCGTGGTCATGGAATTTCTCCGGCGAATCAAAAGCGAGTTCAATTTGATGGTGAGAGGGTCAAGTGTTGTCCGTCATGGGTGGTCCTTGAAGGATGCCACGGCTTACCTCAAAAGACTGCCGGTCGACCTCATCAAAGCCCAGGCCGTTAGAATCCAGGATTCCCATCCGTTGGCACTTACACAGAAGGAACGGCAGGATTACATTTCCCACCTCTTGGAGATTGCGGAGGACGTGAAACAATCGCTTGACGCAGAGAGCTATCCCATGGACGACCGTTTCAGGGGAACAGTCCTGCAGCTGCTGATGAAGAAAAAACGGACTGTTTTTTGCGGAGCAGGGAAGAGCCTCTTCGGAATGTCTGCCGAAGGGCGGATGCTCGTGTGTGCCCTGTTAGCCGGTGCCGAATCTTCCGATTTAGGTTCCATAGAGGATCCTCTGCATTTATGGGTTGAAAAGGGGGCGCAGTACAGAAAGTTATTCCGGCCTAAAAAAGCCTGCCACGAATGCTGGGCGCTGCCCTTGTGCGGCGGCGGCTGTTTCGCTATGCAGAGTGCCTGTGGGGATGTCGATTGTGACTTCATGCGAGGCACCTGTGAAGGGGCCTTGAGGATATATGCGTCGTTTTATAAAGAAAGACCCCATGACCTTCTGATTTTGGCCGGAATTATGGGGGATGAGATCGAGTTTTGACAGATTTTAGAAAAAAGATATTCCAATTTGCCGGACGTCAGCTGGAGTTCGACTCTTCCTCGGTCGAACCTCCCCTCTTGGGCAATTCACCTCGAAAACCCATGGCTCTCGCCCTGGATGTGTCCGGCCGCTGCAACATGAAATGCGCATACTGTTTCGAGGGCGAAACACAACCGTCAAGGCCGGCTTTTACCCAAAAAACTCTGACCCGTTCTATTGAATTTCTTTTCACTCATTCAGATCCGCACAAACCCCTTTCGTTCCATTTTGGAAGCGGAGAGCCGTTGTTGGAACCGGAATTGCTCCGGTTCGCCGGTAGGCAGGTAAAGGCAATGGCCCGGAGTCTGAAGCGCGATTATTCCCTTCATCTGACGACGAACGGCACTCTGCTGAACAGAGAGATCATCGATTGGTTGATTGAAGATGGCTGGGGCCTCAAGATAAGCCTCGATGGGGGAGAGGCCATTCATGATAGATACAGAAGAGATCGTGCCGGACGCCCGACTTACGGAATTATCGCTGACCATGTCAAATCACTGGCACTTGCCATCCCTGAAAGGCTGGTCGTCAACGCCGTGCTCACACACGGGGTGAGCAGCTCACGTGTTTTTGAGGAAATCGCCGGGTTGGGAGTGAAATACATTGAACTTTTGCCGGTCATCCAGAAGCTGCCTTCTCCTTTTGTCCAAAATGAGGAAGACATGGTGGAGTACAGAGAATTCCTCATCCATTATACCGAACGAATCGCCGGAGGAGAGAGTGCCCCCGTTCTCAAAAACTTCCTGATTCGTCTTTTCCGTGTCATGGGTTTCGACAATAAGAGGACGAGTTGTGGGGCCGGCCGAGATTTTTTCGGCATTGGAGCCGATGGCCTGATCTATCCCTGTTTTCGATTTGTCGGTTTGCCGGATTTCCAGCTCGGACATCTTGATGACGGTCTCAGGCGGTCGCGGATGCGCTGGTTCGCTGACAATTATGGGTTGCCTTATGAGCAGTGGGATTCCTGTAAGGAGTGCTGGTCAGCACCTTTGTGCGGCGGTCCGTGTTTCTCGGTCATGGAATTCATGAACTACAGTCCGGGCCCACCACCGCTTGGCTACTGCGGCATGGTCCAGACAGATTGTGAAGCGGCTGTGTGGCTGATCGATGTTTTGAAAGATACACATCCTGAATATCTGTTTCGGTTCATCGGGCTGAATGAGGATGAGATCTGAGCATGAATGTTTTGCTCATAAAACCCCCCGAGAATTCGAGGTTTAACTTCGGATGTTTCAGTCTTTCCGTTTTAGCCGCTCCGGTGAGAGATTACTGCGATGTCCAAATCCTGGACGCAACCGAACGGACGGTATCCCAATCGGTCGAGGAAGCTCAAAAGTTTAAACCTGATCTGATCGGGATCACGACCATGTCCTGGGAATCCGTTCAAGCCGTCGCTCTGCTCATAAAAGCCTTAAGGGGGGATGGCTTCAAAGGCATGATTCTGGCTGGAGGACATGGGGCGACCGGGTTGCCTGTTCCCATTCTGAAGGCCGGGGCGGATGCCGTCGTGCTGGGGGAAGGAGAAATCACCCTTATTGATATTGTCCGGAATGGCCTGAGCGAAACAACTCCAGGGATAGCCTTTTTGAAGGAAGGTGTTGTGTCCTTTTCTACACAGCGGCCTTTAATAAAGTCATTGGATGGGCTGGCGTTGCCCCCCTATGACCTGATGGCGACGCACAGCGAGGGTTCTTATTTTCTGGAAACCAGCCGGGGCTGTCCCCACCGCTGTTTTTTCTGTGAGGCATCGCTATTTTACCGGCATACGTGGCGGGGGAAATCTCCGGCCGCGGTTGTTGAAGATGTTCAGCGTCTGGTTGAGGACAGGAATGCCGTGATCATTCATGTGGTGGATGACAATTTTACGGCGGATCCCATCCGGGCCTATGAGATATGCCGTTTACTCAAAGGAAAGGCCCGACCCTTGTTTTTTTTATTTTCGGCCCGCTCCGACGATCTCGTTCGGCTCCCGGAGCTCATTCCTGCTTTGGCCGAATCCGGCTTCCTCAGGGTGAATGTGGGCATCGAGACCACCGATAATGAACTGGCAAAGGCCATCGGAAAGCCTGTTGGTTTTGAGACGCACAAGAGAGCGCTGGCCATGATGCAGGAGGAAGGTATATTCAATCTGGCGTCCTTTATTGTCGGTCTTCCTGGCGAAACGCAAGAGATGCGCGATTCCTATTTCGAAAAGGCTCTTGAATTGGCCGCCGACTCTGTTCAGTTCCTCCCCTATATCCCCCTTCCCAAGACTGCCCTGGACGAGTCCTACAAAGGTCCGGAGGACTGGAGTCGTACCGAGGCTGACGAGATGACCCGTAGGTATCGCACTCATCCCGATGTGAACAGTCGGCTCCTGTCCGGAGCAAGGGAAAAATCAGTTCGTGGCGCGTTGATTAGGGGGCTTCTCAAGCAGCGCCAGCAGCTGGAAGGTCTGGACGAATCAGTGAAAACCCGAATCAGCAAAACTTTGGCAGAGATAAACGGCTTTGAGAGCTCTGAATCCGTTAGCTGATGTTGGGGCCAATTTCATGGCCAGCCGATCACCGAGAATGGCCGACATTGACTCCGTTCAGCGTGTTGACGACATCGAAGAGATCACCGGTCAGGTAAAAATCCACTGCGAGCAGGTTCGGCAGGAGGCCCCGTTGTTTCTGGCTCTTTTTGGCCCGAGCCAGGAGGAAATCATAGGCGTTGACCTTTTCCGCCAGGCTCGGTTTCGGCGAGGGAGGCGTGTCGATCCAGTGATTCACAAGAAAGAGGGACCCCTCCGTGCCCCCACGATTGGGAGCAGATGAAAATTCAGAAGGATCGCGGAAGGAATAGGGGGTTTCCTGGATAACCTCGAAGGCTTGATGATACCAGGGGACACCCTCGCTGTTGTTCTCGGCAAAAACCAGCACACGTTGGTCCGTCGCCACCAACTGCCGTAGAGTCGGCCAGGGAGGTGTAACGCGTCCGAGATAGACAAAATCGATCAGGCCGCTTTCCCGAAAGCATGCGGCCACGCCTTGCGGCGTCACGCCTTCGTCCTGAAGGACAACGATCAGCACTTCGTGGGGATTGGCTACGAGAAATTTGCGTATCTCTTTAAGCACAGCCACAAAAGGAAGCGCTCCCAGTTCACAGAATCCGTGACCTAGATAGACGCCCTTGTCTTTCTCCTCGCCGCCGATCAAACGATCCCGGATGCGCATGGCTGCCTCGACTCCTTCTTTGCCCAGAACGGTTTGATACTTCTTGATCGATGCCGTTTCGTCTTCCAGAACGGTTTTGATGTGGCTGCCCACCGGAATGCCGTAGTGGATATCGATCAAAAAACCTCTGATCCCGTCGTTCAGTTGGGCGATGATGCCCTTCTCATGGTTGGGAAACATCCAGTTCGGGATATCGGCACCGCCCATGGAGTTATGCGTCGTGGGAAACGCCACCTCGTTCAACCGTCGGTCCCGGAGTTCGGGATAGCCGTTGCACGCGTCTATATTGCGCGGAACGGGAGTCGTTTCGGACATGTGGGCAATGGTTAGGATGCCTGCAGCAATGAATGGTCCGATCAACAGCCCGATCACTAGAGCGTGCCTGAAAGCGGGTTTGGACCCAGCCGGATATGCGTCCCTGTGCACCGAATCGGTCGGGAGGATGGCAGGAAGAATCAGGTCGAGCGCTTCCCTGAGACCGATGAAGGCCAGAAAGAATCCAGCGAGAAAACCGAGCGTCGTCAGCACAGAGTATGGGTTCAGGATTGCTGCCATCCCGAGAGCGAACAGAATGAGGGCCCTTATGAACTGCTGTGTTTTCCTCTTCGGAGTCGTGGATATCCATTGCCATAACCTCAAACCCAGACTCTCGATAGGAACTCTTTCGAGAAGTGCCGAGGCTGAGGCCATGAGAACACACCCCATGCCCATCAATACCAGAGCCCACGATGTAAGTCCACCCACAAAGGCATGCCAGATTCCGATGGCCGCCGGGCCTAAATCGGAATTTTGGTCCAGGAATGCGATAACAGATCCTCCCAGCTTCGAAAAGACAAAAAGGAACACGGCCCCGACGGATAGACCCAGGCTTAGATGGAAGAGGGTTCTCCGTCTTTGTCGGGACAGCAGCAGACACAGGGAAACGGCAAAGATGCCTGTGATGATGAATAAAAGGGAATTGATCCGTAACTTCCTGGCCATCTGGATCAGACTGTAGGCAATGCGCGTAATTGGCGAATCCTCCGAGATCTGGATCGAGGCTACCATCTCAGCAGGAATCAAATCGGCCAGCTCCGGCGTGGTGGCAAGCGCGCTTTTCAGGAGTATCCCTACATCAGACACAGACAGCAGGACATCACGGCCGAGTGCGGTCACCATAGCTTGGTGGCCGATTCGGGCAGCCCGGCGGACGACCGCACGGAAAGGCTCCGAAGACACAAGAATCCGGGATGTATTCAACAGGAGCGGTCGATAGGCCATGAGATCGCGCTTCTTAACGATGAGACTGTCCGTTACCTGGGTAGCTATCTGTAGTGCCACGTGTCTATTGGAGAGGCTGGCCGCAACTCTATCGGAAAAAGCGACTGAATTGAACAGGGATCTTGTGGAATACGTCAACAGAATACCGAAAGTGATGGCGAGGATGCCGATCGTTCCGCATAGAGCGGAAAAAACAGTACGGATGCGATGGGGTTGGAAATCCTCTGTCATTGAATTTTCCCTTTTCATTCGACGATGGGCACACTCGCAAGCGTTATCTCGCGCCTGACACCTTCCTATCCACTCTGCCTTCACCCTCGAAGGCAGCATTGCCAACTAAGCTGGCTCTATGCGCCGTCGATCGGGAAGAAATTCTGAGAAAATCTGGCGGAAGACGGATTTTTAAAATCCTTTCTAGGGCACGCGATTTAGAGCCCGGCTCAATTTATACCAGAATCTTTTAATTTTTAGCAGAAACTCCTCCCGCCGTTCCACGTTGTCTACCCCCATACAAAGCCCCATTAAGGTGGCAAACTGCGGCCGAATGATTATGATGACATGCGGAGTAGATTAGAAGTAATACTTGATGCCGGCAACGAAAGCCAGAGCATAGAGGTTGAATATATCCTGCTCAGCCGGTTCCACATGGGCGAGGCCGCGCTCCTGAACCCAGGTTTTAGCCAGGTTGTATTTCAGCTCCACCGTAAAATCCAGTTTATGCGAAACACGAAAATCCAGGCCTCCGCCCAAATGAAGGGCAAAACGGTCGACCACCTCATTCTCTGGGAGTCCCTCTTCTTCCGCAAAGCGCTCGACTTCCTCCGCCGGTTCAAAATGGAAAAAATAAAAGCCAACGCCGATAAGCACATAGGGCACAATGCTTCCCAACGGAAAACGGTACTGACCGTTTACAAGGAGCGGAGTCACGTTCAAGGTCCCTGCCCCCAACCCTCCCAGGTCCTCATGAACCGGTACCTCGTAGTGTTCAAGCAGAACCTCCAATGCGATCTTTTCGGATAGGAGCGAATAGATACCGCCGCCATAGGCCAAAGCCGTTCCGTAGCCCCCGCCGGTGATCGTGGCTCCTCCGATTTCAAGTTTGATCCCAAGCTTCCTCTTATGCCCTTCGTCCTGGGCCTCTCCGGCAGATACGTGGGTGGATAAAATTCCATCATCTGACCAGTGTGCTGGTAGGGAGTTTTGTATCGAGGATTCTTTGCGGCTAAAGCGCTTATTCATGGCCGCAAAATCGTATTGAAAAACTGGTGATTGGGATCTCACAAGCGTGAAGTCTGCTATGGCTACTCCCTGATGAAAACTGTACGCGACATTGTGATTTGAATTGTCGCCAAAGGCCATCGATGCCAACAGCAGGCAAATACCCATCGCCACAACCGCAGACTTCCCTATTGCGGTTCTTTTTATCTGTATGTTGCTTATCATAACATTCCTCCTTAAGTGCTCTGTGTTCATTTCCCTGAAAGGTTAAAAACGCATCGAGAGCGAAAACCTGAGTTCGTACAGTTTTTGTTTTACATCAGGAAAGTCCACATAATGGGAGTTACGCCGGTACTGCGTGTATTGGACTCCGAGGCCGAGCCCTTTCCAAATGGGAATCCTGTACTTTCCCTGGAAAAGGTTCAACCGGTCAGAGCCGTCTGCGCCTTCCAGCGTGTAAATTTTGTATTGGGCAAAGCGGAATATAAAGAGCCCCAATCTGTTGAGATCGAATGACAAATCCACTTTGGCCGTAAATCCTGTGCCGTAGTTGTAATCCCGGAGGTCGTCTACGACGTATTCATTGTTGCTGGCGCCCAGCATCATCCATCCGAAATGGCCAAGCGCCAGGAAGCTGGCATTCGGAGAGAGCTGAAAGCGGGATATGATTCCTCCACAAAAGGACGTGCCTCCCAGCTCGATGGCCTCGTTGATGATGTAATCGTAGTGCTGAAATATCCCGATCAGATGGTTCTGATTCTCCTTGGAGGCGAGGTCCTTGGCCGCCAGGAGACTGTAGGCGTAAATATTGAGATACGTCTTTTCTTCGGCAAATCTCATGTTGAACTGGATCGGAAAATAATCAAATGGCTTCCGGGATTCACCAGTTTTGAAGGGATCCCCGTAGACGATTAAGGCTTCTAAAACCGGGCTTGTCTTCTGGTCGGATAAACTCGCACTACTGCTGGCAACGTTTCCTGCCCAGGTTAGAATGAATTGAATGGGCGCCCGAATCTGGTTCGGGGTAGACCGTGTGGTCCCCATATCGCCGTGAACGAGGCGGTTTAATCCGCCGATCGGGTTGAGAAGGGTTCCCACGATCTCCCGCCAGACCCGGTTAAACCCCGTTGCGCTGTCGTCCCAGATCAGGTTGGAAAACCGGAACAGAGTCTCTCCCAGGAACATTCCGCCGGTGGTGGTCATGATCAGATCGTTGATGCTGGGCCGGTGGCGCTCCATGAACATTTCCCACATGAAGCTTCCGCCCAGAGAACACAGGGAGGAAGACCAGTAATCCAGCCCGTTGGTTCGCCCAGTGTTGAAATACAAAGACCCGTGATAGGGATGGGCAAAAAAGTTGGTGGTGAAGTGATTGGGATCCCATTCGAACCAGTAAGTCAGGTTATCCCGCATGGTGTCCAGATTGATCCAGGAATGGGCACCGGACTCACCTTCCATAAAGTATTGGGCAAAAGCCCAGACAACGACGTTGATGGCCATGGTCTCAGCAATGGCCGTTCCTGTCCTCTTCGGCATCGGCTCGGCCGGTCTCGCATACGCAGGCACATTGGCCTCAACTTCTTCCTGTGAGCAGTAGGCAGAAGGCAGAGCTGCATTATCTTCCAGGTCCGGACCATAGGGGGAAAGAGAAAATGTGGAGATCTTTTTGGCTAAGATGGCGCTGGTCAGATTATTGGAAGTCAACACCTGCTCTGATTCTGAGTAGGCCAGAGCAGCAATCAAAAGTAACGCTATGACAATAGCAAGGTTTTTCTTCATCATTACCTCCTATTTAATCCTCGAGTATTTCCTGCCCGGCTCGAGTTGATAATTTTTCATCCGTAACTCAGGCTTTTCCCGAGTTTCAACCCAGCTGACTATTCCATATCCCATTCGATTTTTGTTTCTCTCTAATTTCCGCATATTATGCCATATTCGCTTCTAAAAGCAACTTATAAATAAAGATTATTGTGCCAATGAAGCAATTAAAGGCTGATTGAGGTTGACTTCGTGGTATCCCGGCCGTTATCTGGATATGATTGTGTTGCGCCTTTAATAGAGCCAAAGCGCCCCCTGCGGATACGTCCGACCCCGCCACCTTTGACGCCTCGAAAGCAGGGCTAAAAGAGCGTTCTCCCCAGCCTTTTTGACAATGTGACACCGGTGCTTCTGAACCATGAATCGGTCGCCTAATGACTAGGTTGAAAAAATATCCCGCTTCAAGGTCTAAGCTGGGGATTTAGCCGATCACGGAAAAGGTGCTGTTCGGGTTGATTTGTCTTTTGCGGTGAAAGACGCTCGTGTCGATAGTGATGCCGATGCGAGGAAGTTGGTAGAGCAGGGGATGGGCATCATGATTGAATCCCTTTTCGACCCGATCGATGAGTTCCGCCATAAGAGCGCCCACAACAGGGGCGGTTTTGAATTGGTTGCCGGAAGTGCCGATCGCCTGATAATAGCCTTTGAGATCTGATTTGTCGTAGATGGGAAGCCAGTCGTCACTGACGTCGTAAAGATCGACGATACCTTTGGGTTTGGAGGGAATGGGCAAATCGGGAATTCTTCGGGCGAGGCGGTAGACCTGGGCCTTCCACTGGTCTGAGGTGACTTGCCGGTTGAACTTGTCGGGATCGACCCACTCCTGGGGATCGCAGGGGGGATCGACGCTGCCGGTCAGGATCATGTTGCCCGTCTCGGGGCGGTAATAGGCGCCGATGTCAGCATCGTTGGTGTGGAAGCCCGCTTCCTCGGGCCTGTAACCGGGAGGAGGGGGAACCACATGGACTTCGTGCCGCAGGGCCTTAGTTTTGATGTTGTTGTTTTGGCTTTGGCCGGCCATTTCTGTGACCAGAAAAGAATGCGGTCCCGAGACATTGATGACAATAGCCGAGTCGATCCGCAATCCGTCAACAAGTGTAACTCCCTCTATCCGGTTTTTTGAATGCCGGATGCCCACGACTCTCCTGTTGTAGAGGAATCGAGCGCCTTTGGCTTTGGCCGCGGCCTCCACGTTTTGAGTGGCCAGTAGCGGGTCGCCCACATACCCGGATTCAGGGGTGTAACAGGCACCTTCCAGCCACTTGGAGGGCATGTCAAAAAAATGGGGATCATCCGGCCTTTTCGGGGGAGAAAAGGAATGAAAATCACCGACCGGGACCATTTCCTGCAGTTTGTTCAAATCCCAGTCTTCATACTTTACGCCCACTTGGTCGAAGTTGCTTTTCACGAGGGGCCAATCGACCACGTCGGATTTGACGAAAACTGAACCGGTGTTGTGGAATTCGGCTAGACCGCGCTCATCTTCGGTTTCCAGATACTCTCTCCAGTTGTGCCAGTGCCGTGCGCTTTCGTAAGCTAAAGCTACGCCATCGCGCGTCGAGTAGTAGAAACGGACATTTCCGCAGGAATTGGCCGTGGAGCCGGCGCCCGCAGTGGCTTCCTTATCAATATTCAGTGTTTTGTAGCCTTTTTTTGAAAGCTCGAAGGCGATGCAGCAGCCGATAATGCCGGAGCCGATCAAGATCACATCATAATTGACTTTCACTCATTCACCTCTGAACAATAAGGATGATCGCCAGTCACAGTTGAGAATTCACTGTTCATTTTATAGCTCTTTCAAATGGATTAGTAAAGGGGCGTAATTTATTGAAATGGACTCTGTACCCCCAGGAAGAAACTTTCAGCGGGTGACTCTGGAGTCTTACTTATTTGCTGAAAGCACTGGGGTCAGTGCTATGCGCTGGTCAAATTAGCAAGATTGTACAAAATAATGCTGGACGGGTACTAGAAATTGGAGAAGCCTTTTTGTAGAATCTTCCTATCACTTTGTGATGGCCAAAAAAAAGACACCTGAATGTTCACTATATTGTTCGCCTTTAGTCGTGTGCCACCACGAAATATCAAGCAAATTCCGTCTCTTATCTGTACAAAAATCTTTAAAAATCACTTAGGGAGGTTGCGGGATGAGTTTTAACCGAAGGGATTTTCTCAAAAAGGCCATGTTGGGAGCCACGGCCACCGGCCTCAGTGGAATGGGGTTTCTTAAAGCAAATGTCCAGCCGAAGAATGGAAAGACGGGCTTGAGCGCACTGCCTCAGACAGACAGTGCTGAAAGACGCCAACTCGTTGCAGAGGCCCATTTTGGCCCCAAGACTAAGGCCGTTAGTCAAAAAGGAATGGCCATTTGCTCACATCCCATGGCGACAAGAAGCGGAGTGAACATACTCAAAAGCGGCGGTAACGCCTGTGATGCCGCGCTGGCCATGTCTGTTTGTCAGACGGTTGTCGAGCCTCACATGACGGGGATCACAGGAATTCTGAGCCTACTGTATTTTGATGCAGCCACGGGTAAGACCACCTACGTGAATGGGAACATGAATGCTCCTTTCAAGCCTCTGGTTGGCTTTAATCAGCATTCGCTGGCTACGGGATTAGGAGTCGGTGTTCCCGGATTCTGGGCAGGATTCGAAGCCGCCTTGAAAAAGCATGGCAGCAAGCCCAAGAAAGAGATCATGGCCGATGCTATCCGCTATGCCCGGGAAGGTTTCGAGACTCATCCCTTTCTCTGGGGGGAGATGTTTGAGCAGTGTGCCATGATCGGAAAGACCAGAGCAGGGCGGGAAATCTTCATGCCCAACAACTACCTTCCCAAGCCCGGGGAAATGCTTTACCAGAAGCGGGCCGCCGACACCTTAGAGCAACTGTCTGAGGAGGGAAATGAGTTCTTTTACCGGGGTGGATTTGCCGAGGATTACTGCAAAACAGTTCAAGATGCCGGCGGTGTGATCACCATGAAAGACATGGAGGCCTACGAGGCCCGATGGATGGAGCCGGCCTGGGGGACTTATCATGGCTATAGGATAGCCGCTTCACCGCCGCCGGACAACGGAGGCACTCACATCATAGAAGCGCTCAATATGCTTGAATTTTTGGATGTGCGCAAATACGGGCCACCGACAGATTCGGCCGAAGTTCTGGCGCAGATGGTTCGAATTCACAACGAAGTATACACCTTCGGCGCTAACCATCCAGACCCGGAAAGCCATCCGCTCCCTCTGGATGTGATTCTCTCAAAAGAGTACGCGGAGATGCGCTTCAAGTTGCTCCAGATGGGCATGCCAAAGGGAAGCCCGGAAAGCCCGCCTCCCGTAGGAAGCAATCATGTGACGGTGATCGATGGTGCAGGGAATGTGGCCACGATCATTCATTCCTGCATGTCCTTGCCCTGGAGCAACGGCCTTTTCACCAGAGGGGTAACCATTGTCGCCAGCGGAGCCCATTTCTTCAGAATCATGCCCAAACCGGGTCACAGGGCGACCACATATGTGGCGCCGAACATTATCTTCAAAAACGGTAAACCAATCCTGACTTCCGGTTCTCCTAGTGTCGGCCTTTTGGCCAATATCATGCAGAACACGATAAACATTCTGGATTTCGGCATCCCCATCGATGAGTCGGTGAACCGCCCCCGCTTCGGAGCGTCCTACTTTGTTCCCGGAAACATGGTCGAGGCTGATTTTAATCCGAAAGTGATAGCTGAAGCCGGGAAAAAAGGGGTCCAACTGTCGACTGTGAATCCCTGGAACTGGCACCACGGCGCTTTTGAGGGCATCTATGTCGATCAAAGGACCGGCACCATGATCGCCCGCGGCGATCCCCGCCGCTGCAGCAAAGCCGAAGGCGTTTAATAACAGGTGATCCCGACGGATTGACAATTGGGTGCAGGAGGTTTTTAATAGAGAGTTGAAAAGAAATGGTTTTTAAGAAGTGTCCGGGACAGGATCTGAGTCAGAAGAAGATAGAGGATGTGGTCTGCAATCTTCCTTGTCCTTTCTGCGGAACTGAGGTTGAGTTTTTTTTCGATGACAGAGCCCGCAAATGCGCCTCATGCGGGACAGTAGTGTCGAAAAGCGATATCCAGATCTTAAAGGACTTCGGTTGTGCGGATTGGTGTAGCGCGGCCGAAAAATGTATCGGAACCGATTTATTTCAGAAACTGCGGTCCGCACAAAAAAGGAATTCTAAGGGTAAATAAATCGACGGAATCAAAAAAAGGTGCCTGGCACCATTTTTTCAGCTTATCAAAGTCGGATCCCTTTTGAGCAGTTTGTTCATGAGGACCACAGCGGCGTAGGCGTCCTGGGCGTAGCCATCGGCGCCAATTTCGTCCGCAAAGGTCTGGGTCACAGGACCACCTCCAACGACAACCTTGACTTTTTGCCTGAGCCCGGCTTTGGCGATAGCTTTGATGACCTCACCCATATAGATCATGGTTGTCGTCAGCAGAGCCGACATTCCCACCACATCAGGTTGTTCTTTTTTGATCGCCCTTATAAACCCGGCTTTGGAGACATCGATGCCGAGATCAACAATCTCATAGCCTTCGCTTTCCAGAATCATATCGACGATTTTTTTCCCGATATCATGCAGATCGCCTTTGACAGTTCCGATGACGATTTTCCCTTTCTGTTTTCTAGGAGAGTCATGCAAGAAGGGATTCAAAATATCCATGCCTGCTTTCATGGCCCTGGTCGATATCAGAACTTCGGGGATAAAGATCTCGTTCTTCTTGAATTTCACGCCCACAGCATCCATGCCCTTGATGAGTCCTTTGTTCAGGATTTCTTCGACCGGGATGCGTTCAGATAAAGCTGTGTTCGTCAATTCCTTAACAGCCGCGGAATTTCCCCGTTCGACACTTTCTGAGATGGTCCTCAAGACTTTCATATTCAATACCGCAGGAAAGGTTATGCGCAGATAGTCAATGTATCATTTTCGTCGCCAGAAAATCCATAAAAATTTTTACTTTTTTGTATAAATATGCTAATTTTTAGAATTGCCCGGAGCCGTTAAAGCGTGGACATCGAAAAATATATCACCAAGGAAAAATTCAATTCCTTTTCCGATAGGTACACGTCATCCGCCAAGTTACCCCTAATGCTCATGAATTTGAAAGGGGACGAGGTGTTCCAATCAAAGAAGTGCGGCGTCTGTGAACAGCTTCTTGGCGGTCATAACAAGGTGCTTGAAAAGAATTGCAGATTAGCAATGCTGAGAGCGGTCAAAGAAGCCTTCAGGTGGGGTGAGGGATATATCACGACCTGCCCTCTCGGCCTTATCATCTTTGCTGTTCCCGTAGTCTTCAACAAGAGGCTTATCGGGGGATTTTTGAGTGGCTTCGCCATATTTCCGGAGATGGAAAAGGACATCCGCGAAGAAATAATCACCAATCTCGAAAAATATCGTGCACCGGTTGTCGGTTCCAGTCCGGATAGTCTTCAGTTCAGGGTGTTCTCTCTGGGTCAAGTTAGAGATTTTGTCTCTTTCCTTTTCATTCTGACCAGAGAGTATCAGCTCAATGACATTAAGTTTCTCAAAGATATCAACGAAAAATACGTACAGCAGTACAAAATCGCCAATTTCCTTGAAGACCTGAAACGAAGCTCCCAGGATGTGGGACGGAAGATCTTCGATAAACAGGATGAGATCCTCAGCAAGGTGAAGCTCGGCGACAAATCAGGAGCGCGGGAGATACTGAACGAATTCCTCGGCACCATTTTCTTCGAAAGCGGGATGAACTTCGACATCCTCAAAGTGCGGGTTATCGAGCTTGTCGTGATCATATCGCGGGCAGCCATTGAAGCCGGTGTCAAGGCGAATGAGTTGTTGGGGATGAACTATTCTTATCTTTCAGAACTGAACAGCGCCAAGAACATCGACGAGTTGCTCTTCAAGCTGACGGAAATACTCGAGAATTTTATCAGCAAAGTCTCTCAGGTCAAGGAGAAAAAGAAAAAAATCAAGATCGACAGGATGATCGAGTACATCAAACAGAATTTCACCAGCAGAATAACGGCCGTCGATGTGGCCAAGAAGGGAGATCTAAGCGTCAGTCGAGCGCTGCACCTCTTTAAAGAGGAAACAGGCCTGACCATCTCGGATTACATCAAAAAACTGAGGATCGATTACAGCAAATATCTGCTTCTCAATACGGACGTTAGTCTGGCTGATTCGGCCATCGAGGCCGGCTTTTTTGATCAGAGCCACTTCACGAAAACCTTCAAAAGGATTGAGAGGATGACTCCCTCTCATTTCCGTAAGAAATACCGAAGGGAAGAGGCGTAGGGATACTTTTTTGCCTGTCTGGTATCGAAAATCTGTTGTTTAGCACTCTCGTACAAAAAACCACTGAATCCTTACAATAAACTCCTGTCCAATTTTTTATATATTTTTCTTCGTAGAATGTCTGAGGGCCTGCATAATGTCCATGATTTGTGGTCTGCATTGTGATAGGATTCATTCCTGAAGGATCAATCGCCACATAGAAGTGTGGGCATATGCGCGTCCCGACGGATTAGGAGGTGACGATGAAAGACAAATACAGACTCAACATACCGAGGCTGAACATCCTAAACGAGGATCAACTCGAGCTCCTTCATCTTTCGACGCTCGAAGTGCTGCGGCGCACCGGGATTGATGTCAAAGAACCCGGAGCGCTCGAGATTTTGAAGAAGGGGGGCTGCTACGTAAATGGAGAACGGGTGAGAATTCCCGAATACCTGGTCGAATGGGCGCTGGGGTGCTCACCGCCCAGAGTCTGCATGTGCGACCGCAACGGCAATCCGGCCATGTTTTTGGAAGATAATTATGTCTACTTCGGGACCGGTTCCGATACACCCAATGTCGTCGATCCATTTACTGGCGAACGCAGGCTGGCCGTCATCAACGACATTGCCAACGTGGCCAAGGCTATCGATTATTTGGATGAGATGAGCTTTGTGATGTGTTCAGGAATTGCCAGCGATGTGAATGCCAAAATCTCAGACCTCTATCATTTCGAAGCCATGGTAAACAACACCGAAAAGCCCATCGTCTATACATCATGGAGCCTGGAAAATCTGAAGGCCATAGTCGAAATGGCGGAAACAGTGGCCGGCGGGGAAGAGCAGCTCCGCAACGCCCCCTTTATGGCTCTTTACACGGAACCGATCTCACCGCTTCAACTGGCTGAGGAATCCACCCAAAAACTGATGTTTTTGGCCGAGAAATCTCTTCCTTGCGTATTTACGGTGGGAACCATAACCGGAGGAACCGGTCCTGTCACCATCGCCGGTGGAATCGTGCAGGCCAACGCCGAGATGCTTGCCGGCTATGTTTTGGCTAACCTCATCCGGGAAGGAATGCCCTTTATCTACGGAGGCGGTGTTTTGCCCATGGATATGGCCACCTCGCTCATGAGTTACGCCTCTCCGGAGTTTATGTTGACGACATCTGCCATAACAGATTTAGCCCGTTACTACCGGCTTCCCATGTTCAGTTTTGCCGGGTGCTCGGATGCCAGCACCTACGATCAGCAGGCCTCTCTGGAGAGCGCACTCTGGATTATGCTCTCTTCGCTGAGCGGGGGCAACCTCGTTCACGACGTGGGTTACATCAACAACGGGTTAACGACGTCCTTCGAGCAGCTCGTCGTGTCCAATGAAGTCATCGGGATGGTCAGGCGCATCACCGGCGGCTTCGAGATCAACGAGGAAACCTTAGCCCTTGACCTGATAGACAAAGTCGGCCCGGGTGGAGAGTATTTGACCAGTGAGCACACCTTGAAACACTTTAAGGAAAACTGGTTTCCGGAGCTTCTGTGCCGCAAGGCCTACGAGTCCTGGGAGAAAGAAGGTAGCAAGGATTTAGGCACTGTGGCCAATGAAAAGGCACGCCACATCCTCGAAAATCACGTGCCCAAACCACTGGATGACAGTATCAAGAGCAAACTGAGAGAGATTGTCGAATCCAGGAATAAATGAAGGAAAGAGAGAGCTGGACCACTAGAGTAGGTTTCATACTGGCCACGCTCGGTTTTTCGGCCGGGATCGGGAATCTCTGGCGTTTTCCCTACCTGACGGGGAAGTATGGCGGCGGCATTTTCCTGATCTTTTACATGCTTATCGTTTTTTTGCTGGCTATCCCCCTGTTCACCGTAGAAATAACTCTGGGCAAGGCTACCCGGAAAGATCCGGTGGGAGCCTACAAAACCTTGAAACCCAAATCCCCCTGGTTCTTGAACGGCTATCTCAACGTGGCCACAATGTTCCTCATCGCTGGGTACGCCGCCCCCATTGTCGGATCAATTTTCGCCTATATTTTCAAGACAGCCGTGGGTACGTTTTCCGGCCGATCATCCCAGGAGATAGCTGATTATTATGCGGCCTTCAGCTCGAATGGCCTTGAAGTCGTCATATGGACTTTGCTGGCAACGGCCATTCTGGTTATCATTCTGAGACGCGGCCTTAACAAAGGTGTCGAGGCCGCTAATAACATCATGATGCCGGCACTGTTCATCATTATCATTATCCTTATTGCCAGAGCCTTGACCCTGCCCGGAGTCTCGAAGGGTTTAGCCTTTTATCTAAAGCCGGACATTTCAAAATTCACCTGGGAGGGTGCTCTGGCTGCCATCGGGCAGGCTTACTTTGCCATCGGCGTGGCCATGTGCGTGGCTTTGGTGTACGGAAGCTATCTGCCCAGGGAGAGCAAAAAGGTTGTCTCGAATTCGACGATTATTGTGCTTCTCAGCACAACCATCGCTTTTATGGCCGGCCTGATCATCTTCCCCAGTGTATTTGCCTTCGGGCTAGATCCTGGCTCTGGAGTAGGGCTCACTTTCATCACCATGCCCAATGTCTTTAACAGGATGCCGGCGGGAACGGTGTTCGGAACGCTGTTCTACATTCTCTTCTTTCTGGCCGCCCTCACGTCTTTTATCGGCGCTTTTGAGGGCATCGGAGCTTTTCTCAGGGACAATTTCAACTTCTCCAGAAACAAGAGTGTCGTGACTGTCGGCATCGGCGTCATGATCCTGGCCAGTTTTTCGGCCTCGTCCCAAAAATTCTTCGGCCTCGCCGATTTTATGTCCAACAACATATTTCTCGTTCTGGGTGCTATCGTGATGGCTGTGTTCGTGGGGTGGGTTTGGAAGATGCCCCATTTTGCCGAAGCTGCCGGCATAACATCAAAAAGGGCACTCTTCATCTGGACTGTTCTGGTGAAGTATTTTGCCCCACTCATCATGCTGGTAACCTGGCTAGCCCAATTGGGCGTCATAGAAAGGATCGGCAGACTTTTTTAGTTACCAGCGGAATTGAGAATCGTCACGAAAAGTAGGAATGCTTACTAGATTCTCAACAGTGAGCGAATAAAGGAAATAAGAGGGAGGTCTGACATGAAATTCAGGAAGTATACCCATCAAATCTGTCTCTGTTTTATGGTTCTTTTAATAGGGTTTTCCATAACGAGCGGATTCCTCTTTGGGCAAGAAGACGCGGAGCGATATGGCAAAAGACGGCAGTTGCTGATGGATCAGGTCAGAGAGGGAATTGTGTTGATTCAATCATCCGGGGGGTCTGAAATCAACCCGGCTCTCTATGATAAAAATCTTCAGTATCTGACGGGTATGACTTCGAAGGAGGCGGTATTGCTCCTTGCTCCCAAAGGAGTCACAGTGGACAGGATGGAAACTTTCCTCGGCCCGGAGGTTGGCAGAGGGAGGAAAGTCCACGAAGTCCTGTTTGTCGAGGCCTTGACAGCGCGGCAGGCGGCCATCGATGGGCCCGGAGTTTCTCGAAGTCAAATTCAGGAGATGACCGGTATCTCTAAAATCTATCCTCTCTCTCGTCTGAATGAAGTCATTCGGGATAACTTCAAAAAGCCAGGAGTTGTCTGGTTCAACAAACCGGCTGTGTCGATCGGCGAACCTCTCCCCGAAGATCTCATCTGGATCAATAGCCTCAAAGACCGCTATTTCTGGATCGATTTCAGGAATGCCGCTCCTCTGATTCATGAGATGAGGCGGGTGAAAGGACCTTTCGAGATCGAGTGTCTCAGGAAGGCCTTTCAGATTCATTCCGACATCTATGTGGATATTATGGCGACGCTCAAGCCGGGCATGAACGAGGCCGATGGGGAAGCCATTTTTGAATCTGCGCTCATTAAGAATGCCAATCCGAAGGATGTGCCAGGATTTGTGAAGGAAGTGTCCGATTCTTTGGATATGATGCAGGCCCAAATCATTGTCGCTGCCGGGAGAAACTCGACGATCGGTCACTACGTGGAAAACAACCAGGTGATAAGGGATGGCGACCTTGTCTTGATCGATGCCGGCGTGTCTTACAGGGGGTATTCCTCCGACATCACACGGACCTTTCCTGCCAACGGCAAATTCACACCCCGGCAGAGAGAACTCTATGCCATCGTGCTCGAAGCCCAAAAGAAAGCGATCGCCACCATGAAACCGGGGTCTACGGCTCGGGTGGCCCACAATGCCGTCTATAACCACTTCAAGGAGCACGGGCTCGAGAAATATGGGTATGGCGTGTGCGGACATGCGGTCGGCCTCAACATCCATGATGCCAACGGAGACTTCGACATTCCCTTTGAACCGGGTGTGGTGATTGTCATCGAGCCCTTTTTGGCGATTCCGGGGGAGGGGTTAGGCATCCGTATCGAAGACGGCGTGCTGATCACTGAAACTGGTGCCGAACTCCTCCCAGGTCCGCCCAAAGAAATCGCAGCCGTTGAGGCCCTCTGCCAGGGCCATGACTAAAAAGGTGTCAGGCCCCTTTTTTTGGGAATTCATTCAAAGCTCGGTTGGGAAGCGGCAAGCCCCGTATTAACACTTTGATCTCATGGGATAAAATTAATACAATATCACCCTGACTTATGAAGGATCATATATATCAATGAAGCCAAGAGAACGTGTTATAGCTGCTCTTGAGCTTAAGCAACCTGATAGAGTTCCTCTATTTGAAATCTGGATCGAAAACGATATCGTTGCCGATTTGGGGTGCGAAGATCTCCAAAGCGCCTACGTCGACCTGGGGCTCGATTGTGTCTACATTCCTTATAAGGATCCCTTTGGTGGCGCGGATGGACCTGACGAATGGGGGAGGATATGGAAGCGGGGGCAGTATGTGGACGGGGCCGTCCACACCGGACAAGACCTCCTCAAATACAGCCCTCCGTTGGAACATGTCAAAGATTTTTTTGATCCCCGCGAAGTGGAGCAAACACGAGAGAGATATCCGGACCACTGTCTCATCTTCGGATCGCACATCGGCCCTTTTACGGCCGGATACATGGCTATGGGTCTAGAGCGTTTTTTCATCAAGTTGATCGAGGATCCAAAATTTATTCGAAAACTTCTGGATGACCGGACCGCATGGTGTATAGCCATGTTCATGGAAGCAGAGCGGCAGGGGGTCGATGTGGCCATCCTGGGGGAGGACGCGGGAACGAAGAGTGGTCCTATGATCTCTACCGACATGTGGCGGGAATTCATCTTCCCTCATCACCGCCGCATTGTGACTGAGCTGGAAATTCCCGTCATCTGGCACAGTGACGGAAATTTTTCTTCATTTCTCCCGATGGCCGTTGAAGCCGGCTTTGTGGGGATCCACTCTCTCGAGCCCGATGCGGACATGGACCTTGTCCGGATCAAACAGGATTACGGCGATAAACTCGCTCTGGTGGGCAACGTCGACACGCAAGTCCTGTTCGGTTCCGATCTTGACGCTGTCCGCAGGGAAGTCGAGCGATGCATGGAACAGGGTGCTCCCGGCGGGGGATATCTGTTTGCCTCGTGTAACAGCATCTTTTCGGGCATGAATCCTGATGCCGTTCGGGAAATGTACCGCTATGCCTTTGAAATCGGTTCATATTGAAGCATTTTTTTTGGGGATGCTTGTATTGAACATACTCAATTGTAAAGGAGCAGAGCAATGGACTTAAAATTAAGGCTTATTCTCATTCCTATTTTGGCCTTGGCTATCTTATTCCCGGTTTTTGCGCAAGAGAAGGAGGATGTCGACATTGAGTTTCTCTTTAATCAGAAAATTCCGATGCGGGATGGTGTCAAGTTGGCGTCCTACATCTGGAAACCGGCCAAGATGGAGAAGCCTCTTCCGGCTATTTTTTCTTTCTCTCCTTACACCATCGAAATGCATTACAAGGAAGGGCCATTTATGGCAGAACACGGGTATGTCTATCTGTTGGTGGATGTCCGGGGCAGGGCCAATTCTGAGGGGGAGTTTTGGCCCTTTGAAAATGACGGGCGCGACGGCTATGACATCACCGAGTGGATCGCCAAGCAGTCCTGGTGCGATGGCCGGGTGGGCATGATCGGCGGGTCTTACAGGGGGACAACGCAGTGGCTAACGCTCAAAAATATGCCGCCTTCTCTGAAAACCATCATCCCGACGGCCTCCGCTTATGTGGGGATCGATTTCCCAGGCATGGGGAACATTCCTTACAGCTATCTGACGCAGTGGCTGGGGTTTGTCAACGGCACTTCCCACAACTTCCAGTATTTCACCGATATGAAGTACTGGGTCAACAAATTCTACAAACGCTATTCCGAACACATTCCCTTCATACAGCTCGCCGATATGGTCGCCAGCAACTCCAGGGTCTTCAAACGCTGGATGAGCCACCCGGATTATGATGAATATTGGCAATCCTTCACGCCGACTCCCGAAGAATTCAGCCGGTTCGACATTCCCATTCTTTCCATCACCGGCTATTTTGACGGCGACCAGCCCGGTGCACTCCAGTACTACAAGGAGCACATGGAATACGGTAATGAGGAAGCCAAGCAGAAGCATTATCTCATCACCGGCCCCTGGGATCATGGGGGGACACGGATGAATAAGGAAGCGTTGGGCGGGATAAAATTCGGGCCTAGAGCCGTCGTCTATCCGGATATGATCGAGATGTACGTCAAGTGGTTCGATTGGGTGTTCAAGGGAAAGGATAAACCTGATTTCTTGGAGAAAAGAGTTGCATATTACGTGATGAACAGGGATGAGTGGAGGTATGTCGATGACTGGGAAGAGGTATCCAATGCCACAGAGACACTTTATCTGTCTTCGAGAGACGGGCTAGCCAACGATGTCTTTCATTCAGGCTTGCTTGTCAAATCTCCTCCCGCTGACTCGCAAAAACCGGATGTCTTCGCGTATGATCCCTTGAAACTGATGCCGAAAAAGGAAGTGAGTGATCTTTTTGCAGCCGATTCCTTTTTGGATCAAAAGCAGGCTTTTTCCGAGGATATCCTCGTCTACCACAGTGAACCTCTTGGCGAGGATCTGGAAGTTGCCGGGTATGTCAGGCTGAAAGCCTACATAGAGCTCAATGTTCCTGACACGGATTTTCTAATCTCGCTCTATGAGATTACCGAAAAAGGTCAAAGCATAAACCTTGGTTCAGGAGTGATGCGGGCCCGTTATCGAAATTCTCTTTCCAGACCGGAGTTGGTCAAACCCGGAGACATCAATCTGTATGATATCAGGCTATCGCTTTACTTTGTCCGTAAGCTGGAAAAGGGGAGTCGACTGCGGCTCATTGTCACCTGCCAGAATTCCCCCGATTTCCAGAAGAACTATAATTCCGGAGGCGTAGTCGCCGAGGAAACGGCCAAGGATGCCCGGAAAGCCGTTATCAAGCTCTATCATGACAAGGAGCATCCCAGTGCCTTAGAACTCCCAGTGAAAAAGTGAACAAGGAAGAGAGTGAAAAAGTTCCAGCCCCTTTTTTCATGGGCTAATGACGCGATTAAACATAGCCTCTATCATAACGCGTCTAGTTGAGATATTTTCGGGGCAATCTAAAATGGAAGGGAATTGTCTCTTCTTTAGGATCTGATTGGAAGGAGGTTCAGATGTCAATAAAAAAGAAACGCTTCTTTTCGTTCATACTCTTTTTTACATTTATCGGAATACTGAATTTCAGCGCAGAACTTCCCATCAAAGACCTTGATCAGAGTATAGAGAAGGCGCTGAAAGACTGGAACATCGCTGGATTGGCTATTGCCGTTGTCAAAGACGGGCAGGTTGTTCATCTCCAAGGCTACGGCTACAAGAATGTTGTTGACAAGACTTCTGTGGATGAAAACACCATATTCGGCATTGGTTCAACATCCAAAGCTTTTGGCGCAGCAACCATCGGTGTGCTTGTCCACGAGGGAAAGCTCAACTGGGATGATAAGGTTATCGATCATTTGCCGGACTTTCAACTTGCCGATCCCTATGTCACGCGCGAATTGACCGTACGGGACCTCCTCTGTCACAGGAGCGGGGTGGAAACGAATGACGCCATTTGGTTCGGGTCGGTGACCCGCGATGACATTGTGTACAAGGCTCGATTCCTCAAACAGGCTGCGAGTTTACGTTCCCGTTTCGATTATCACAATATAATGATTCTCACCGCAGGTCAGGTAGTCGCGAGCGTGACGGGTAAGCCTTGGGACGATATTGTCAGAGAAAAGATTTTTCAGCCCCTTGGGATGAGCAGGACCTGTACCAGTATAAATGATTTTGACAACTATACGAATGTCTCAACCCCGCATATACCAAAAGATGAGAAGCTTGTTCCTGTCGCATGGTTGAATGTCGATAGTGTGGGGCCGGCCGGCTGTGTCAATTCCTGCGCAGCGGATCTGGCTAGGTGGGTTCAGCTTCATCTGGATAAGGGAAAATACGGTGGAAAAGAGATTTGGAACATCCGCATTCAGAATGAGATGCACTCACCCCAGATGATTATGTCTCCTCAGATGACAGCCGCTGCATTTTATAAGATAGACAAGCATGCCCACTTTGGCCTCTATGGATTGGGGTGGATGATGCATGACTACCGGGGGAAAAAAATTGTTCATCACGGCGGAGCCACAGACGGGATGGGTGCTTTTATCGGATTGATCCCCGAGGACAAACTTGGAGTGGCTGTTGTGCACAACACCCGCTACACTATGCTGCTTTCGTCGCTAGTCTACAGGATCATCGATGCCTACCTGGGCGTTCCTGAGGCAGAATGGATGGATCTCAAGCCGATAAAAATCCCAGTCCGGCCAAAGAAAAAATCACCAGATCTCCCGGCTGACACATCGGCCTCATTGCCACTAGAAAGCTACACAGGGGTTTACACACATCCCCTTTTTGAGAATATCCATGTTAAGCTCAAAGATGGCGCTCTTGTTCTTGACTTCGACCTCTATCCGACCGCAGCCCTCGAACATAAATATCTGGATACCTTTAAAACCAAATTTGAGAAAATCATATCGACCATGTGGGATCGAACCCTCGGGCATGAACTGGATGTCACGTTTTTTGTTGATGCGGAGGCGAATGTCACGAAGATGAACATATTCGGGCTCGGCGACTTCACCCGAATAAAAAAATAAAAATAAGAACAGGCCGCTGATTTTAAAAAACGCTGCCCGTTCACTTTTTTGGAAAAAGTTTCCTGTTAAAATTTCTTTTAAAATATGGAGGCTGCTATGAGAAGAAAAGACCTTTTCCCGATGCTCACCAGACGATTTATTCCGATATGTGTGCTTTATCTCGTTGTCGTTGTGAACGCATTTACACAAACCATGGAAGAAAAGTACAGGAGGGCAGAGGAGTTTTCACAGGGCAAGGTCCAGAAGCTTATGTTCAGGACAGAGGTCAAACCCAACTGGATCGGAGACAGTGACAGCTTCTGGTACCTCAACAAGATCCGCGCAGGAAAAGAATTCATCCGTGTTGATCCCCAGAAGAAAATCCGTCAAAAAGCCTTCGACCATGAGAGGTTAGCGCTTGCTTTATCCGAAGCTGCGGAGAAGGAATACAAAGCGGAAAAACTCCCGTTCAATGCGATTGAGTTTGTCAGGGACAGTAAGGCCATTGTGTTTGAAATTGGCTCCAACGTATGGACGTGCGATCTGGAAACGTACGCATGCACCTTCGAGAAGAAGGAGAAAACTCTCCCAGCCACTCACCTCATTTCTCCCGATGGAAAGTGGGCTCTTTTCGAGAAGGAATATAACCTCTACTTAAAGCCGATTCCCGAAGGTGATGAAATCCAGTTAACTTCTGACGGAGAGGAGTACAACGATTACGGCAGTCGCCCTTCTTTCATCAGCAAAATATCGGGCGCAGCCCAAGAAAAGGCTTCTCCACCTCTGGCCATATGGTCTCCGGATTCGAAAAAAATCGTCACGCACAGGCTAGATCTTCGAAAAGTCAAGGATCTTTATCTCCTCAAATTCTCCCCGCCAGGAAAGAGCAGAAGGCCACAGCTCTATACCTACAAGTATCCCATGCCTGAAGATAAAGAATTGGGACTGGCTCATTTGATGATTTTTGATGTGGAGAAGAAGAGCGTTGTTTCCTCAGAATATGGACCAGAGCAGATCTCTTACATGACCCCCTTCGAATGGAAGCATGTCTGGTGGAGCGATAACAGCCAGAGCGTCTACTTCATTCACTCGGCAAGAGGGGATAAGGCCAAAATTCTCTGCGAGATCGACTCGACCACGGGAATGACCCGGGAGATAATCGAAGAAAGAGGCGAAACACACGTGGAACTGAACCTCTTTCTTGCTTCTCCACCCAATGTTCGGATATTGGGTGGGGGCGAAGAGATTATCTGGTTTTCCCAGAGGGATGGTTGGGCGCACCTCTACCTCTATGACGGACAAACAGGCAAACTGAAAAACCAGATCACTCGAGGTGATTGGGTGGTGCGCGATATCATGCGCATTGATGAGAAAGAGAGGTGGGTGTATTTCATTGCCTCGGGCAAGGAGGAAAACCGGGATCCTTACTTGAGACATCTGTACCGCGTCAAGCTCGATGGCTCCAAACTTCAGTTGCTGACGCCTGAGGATGCCGACCATGAGATCACCTCCCTAGAGATGGGGGGAGCATTCAGCCTGAGTATCCATATTTCGCCTTCGGGAAAATATTTTGTCGATACCTATTCACGTGTGGATCTGCCTCCGGTTTCTGTTCTGAGGTCGAGTGATGGAAAGCTCGTTCAAAAACTTGAAGAGGCAGATATCGAAAAGCTGCTGGGGACAGGATGGAACTTCCCCAAGCCATTCAAAGTGAAGGCTAGAGATGGAGAAACAGATATCTATGGACTGCTCATTTATCCCACGGATTTCGATCCCACCAAAAAATATCCACTCATCGACGGCATCTATCCCGGGCCCCAGATAGCAAGGACACCCAAGTCGTTCCCCAGCAGCCTTATCGGAGGCCTCATGTTCTGGGGGGATCAGGCTCTGGCGGAATTGGGTTTTATTGTCGTCAATATCGATGGCATGGGAACGCCTCTGCGGTCCAAAGCCTTCCATGATGTCGCCTACGGAAATCTAGGAGAAGCTGGCGGCCTGAAGGATCATATCGAAGGATTCAAACAGTTGGCCGCAGAACACCCCTACATTGATCTTGATCGAGTTGGCATCTATGGCACTTCCGGAGGTGGGTTTGCCACAGCCCGGGCCATGCTCGAGTTCCCTGACTTCTACAAAGTCGGCGTCTCTTCGGCAGGCAACCACGACCAACGGGGATACATCGCTGCCTGGGGCGAGAAATATCAGGGCTTATTGGACGGGAATAATTACAAAAATCAGGTCACAGCTGATTTGGCAAAAAATCTAAAGGGCAAGCTATTTCTCGTCCACGGCGGCATGGATGACAACGTCCATCCGGCCTTGACGCTCCAGCTTGTGGATGCTCTGATCAAGGCGAACAAGAGGTTCGATCTCTTGATCATACCCAATTCTTCCCACGGTGTTTCGGCACATCCTTACTTTACCCTAAGGTTGTGGGATTACTTTGTCGAACATCTTTTGGGAGAAGAACCACCAGCGGATTACAAACTGGGCAAAAAATCAGAAGAAACCGAAGAACCGAAAGAGTAAAATTGGGAATAATATGAAAAAGCCACTTTTTTAGAAAAAATGTGGCCTGTCAACTTTTTTGAGACAAAAGACGCCGATTCTTATTTCGATTGAAAAAAGTGATTGATTTTAGTACAGTTATATAAACAAATTGATCGCTAATTGGGATTTTTTGAAGGAGGAAGGCCATGGATATCATTCTCAGCTATGATTGGATTGGTATCGTCATTGCTCTGATCGTAGGCTTAATCGGGTACGGTATCTTTTCGCTCGGGCGGCGGATTAAGCGAAAAGGCGGCAAGTGGTTTTTGATCGGAGTCGGCTGTCTCATCCTGCTCGTGTTTCTGGCCTTACTGGGAGGATCGGTCTATCACGTCTTCCAAGTAGTCCGACTTGCCCAGAAGTATCCGCCTCCAGGGGAGCTATACGATGTTGACGGTGTCAAGATGCATATTTGGGCCGAAGGGACAAATGTTGCCGATGAAGAGGGTAACATCTCTCCGACCGTCATTTTTATTCCGGGAGGATACTCTCCGGGCATTGGCCTCTGGCATCTCCACAAGGCTATAGCCAAGGAGACCCGCTCCATCTTGTTCGACAGGGCCGGAACGGGCTGGAGCCAAAGGAGCCCCTATCCGAGGCATGTCAAGAGGGATGCGCTGGAGCTCAAAAAATTGCTCGATGCAGCCGGCGAAAAAGGCCCTTTCATCCTGGTCGGTCATTCCTGGGGCGGCTTTTTCGCCAACAATTTTGCCCTCAATCACCACGATGACGTGGCCGGATTGGTCATTCTTGACGGGACGCCTCCCGATGCGATTATGGGGCCGGCAGCCAAAGGCCTGACCATGTTTGCCAAATTCCTTAAGATCTCTTCAATCTTGAAATTATTCAGCGCGGATCGGTTTCTTCCATCATTAGGAAATGAAGGTACGGATGATCCGGATTCGCCCAATTTCATCTACAAGCCCCTGCGCGATGTCTGGCATTACTACAGAGCTATGGAAATCAAGGTTCAGTCGGGCTGGGCGGCCGCGGCTTCCTTCGAGGCCATGGTCAAGAATCCCGAGCTTCAGGTTAAGGACGAGAATGCGCTCGGCGACATTCCGATGTTCGCCATCTACAGGGAGAACATGAACTCGGAATTGGAAAACCTTTCTGAGGAAGAAAAGCAAAAAATGAAAGAACAATCCATGAAGATGTTCGATGTGACCGAACAGGAATACGAAGAGATGATGGCCTCAGTTCAAACCTCTGTGGAAAAAGTCCCGAAGCTTTCCAAAAAGGGCGTGCTCGTCTATCCGCCCGCGGGGAGTACTCATCAGTTTCCCTATGAATTTCCCGATTTCTGTCTCGAGAAAATCCGTGAAATGATTGCGCTCGTTACGGGCGGCGATACAGTGGAATCTGAAGAGATCCATTAAGGACAGACTTTGATAAGGTGGACGCGCCACAATTAAGCTAAAAGACCTTAAGAGTTGATCAGGTTGACCTTGAGTGTGGTTTGTCCACCAGAGCCTGACTGCCTTAAACAGCTTCGGCTTTGCTGCAGCGGCGGGGATCCCCGCAGGCTCTCATCATCCCAGTCTCAGGATCGATATAGATCCCTTCAAAAGACCCGTGGTGCCAGTTCCAGGGATTGACCACGTCAAATCGCATCTTCTTCGCCTCAGCTTGCTTCCATATTTCCAGGTTAAAATCAGCCTTGATGTAGAATGCCCCGCTCTTATCATAGGAGAACCCTCCAAAGCGTGGCCTAGTGACCGATTCTTCAATCGGGATGTTGAAATCGAGGATGTTTTTCGTGTTCTGGAGGATATTGGCAAACAAACTGGTGCTGGCGGAGCCGGAAGCGATTATCGGCTTCCCGTTCTTGAAAATTATATTGGGAATAGCCGCTGTTGAAAAGGAGACTGTTTGACGGTCGGATATATAAGCTAAAATCCGATTTTGTTCTCGACTGCTGTCAAGGACTCGTCAAGAATGGCTACGAGGTCGTCGATTTGGTCCCGGGTGATAATGAAAGGAGGTCCGAGGAATATCATATCGCCGGCCTGGCCCCGATCATTCCCCATGGAGAACTGGATACACAGGCCCCGGTTTAGTGTTTCAAGTGCCAGTTGGACGCTAAAATGGATACCGGGATCCAAGGATTCTTTGGTCTCCTTGTTCCTGACAAATTCAAGTCCTCGCATCAGCCCTACCCCTCTCACATCGCCCACTGTCGGATGCGTCCTTAGTTCTTCGAGTCTTTGCGCCAAGTAGCCACCCATCTCCTTTGAACGGGCGATAAGATTGTGCTTTTTCATGTAGTCAATGGTCTTTGAGGTGATTGCGCAGGATATGGGATTTCCCGCCCAGGAGAATCCGGCACCGAAGATACCCGATTTTTGGGCAATGGTCTTGGCGATCTCAGCCTTAACCACCGTCGCACCCGTGGGAAAATAACCTCCTCCGATTCCTTTGCCAAGAGTAATGATGTCCGGCTCTATATCATAGTAGTGATATCCAAACCATTTTCCGCAACGGCCGAATCCGTTCAGGATCTCATCGAGAATCAGCAAAACATCGTTTTTCGTGCATATGTCCCTTATTTTTTTAAAATAATCCAGCCGGGGCATGGCTCCGCACAAAGAAGTCCCTGAGATAGGCTCAGCGAGAAAGGCGGCCACCGTATCGGGCCCCAGGCACATGATCTCGTTTTCAAGCGCTTGAGCACATTCCAAGTTGCATGTTTCTGGTTTCAAATTGAACCAACAGCGATAGCAATAGGCTGGCGGAATGTGATTGGAATCGCTCATCATGGGAATATAGTCCGCCCGCCTCCCGCTCATTCCGCTCCAAGCTAGAGCTCCCGTTGTCATTCCGTGATAACTCAGCCAGCGAGATATTATTTTGTATTTTGAAGGATTGCCGTTGTCGATGTGGTACTTGCGGGCCAGTTTGACGGCTATTTCGTTGGCCTCAGATCCGCCAGAGACAAAAAATACCTTGTCCATCACATAACCAGTCAATGCACACACCTTGTTAGCTGCTTCCTCCAGGGGAGGCGTGGAGAAATCAAGGCGATAGGCAAAGCTCACTTTTTTGGCTTGCTCATAGATGACTTTCGCCATCTCATCGATACCGTGGCCCAGGTTGCAGTTAAGAACCCCGCCTGCGCCGTCGATAATTTTGTGACCTTTGTCGTCATAGAGGTAGATTCCTTCGGCCTTGACAATGGATCGGTAATCCCTGTTCATGAACACATTCAGGACATGGCTTTTTTTTCCGCTCATACTGCGCTTCCTTTACATGAGATGAACTGAATTTTCATAGGAGAGATTAATCTAAGAGATAACTCATTATGTGAGACTGGAGATATAACATATAGGGTCTGTGGCGTCAATTTCTAAAAGTCACGAGGGCGGATCAAATCAAATCGCTTTCTGGCTTTACTTGATTGTGAGATCGACCAGAGATCTTTCGTGAATGAGTTTCTTCATCTTTCGGATGTCGGCAGACATGTTCCGGTCTTCGTCCCAGGGAGGGATGTGTTCCCGAATTTTGCTCACAACAGGGATCAGGGGTTTTGCCGGTCTGAGCGGCTTCAAAAATTCCAGGGCTTGCGCCGCTGCCAGCAGCTCGACGGCCAGGATTGCTTCAACGTTATCGACGACTTCCAAGGCTTTTCGAGCCGAAATGGTGCCCATACTGACATGATCTTCTTTGTTACCTGAAGTGGGTATTGAGTCGATGCTGGCCGGATGGCAAAGGACCTTGTTTTCAGACACCAGTGCCGCTGCCGTCACTTGCGACACCATGAGCCCGGAATTCAGGCCGCCTTCTTTAACCAAAAAAGCTGGAAGCTCAGACAGCGCGGGATTGACAAGCCTTTCCGTTCTTCTTTCTGATATATTCCCCAACTCTGCCACCGCAATTGCCAGAAAATCCATCAGAAAGGCCACAGACTGACCGTGGAAATTTCCTCCGGATAAAAGCTTCCCCTCTTCAGCAAAAACCATAGGATTGTCCGTGGCCGCGTTCATTTCGATGGTTAGCATTTTTTCGGCATATTCCAGTGTATCCCGAACCGGGCCATGCACTTGCGGGATGCACCGCAAGGTGTAGCTATCCTGGACTTTCCCGCAATCCTTGTGTGAAGCACTGATTTCGCTTTCAACGAGAAGTCTTCGCATGTTTTCTGCGCATTTTAGCTGCCCTTTGTAAGGTCTTTCCTGGTGAATGTGATCATCAAAAGCAGTTACCGTCCCTTTGAGAGCCTCGAGTGACATGGCGCCGGCGATATCGGCAATATCAGAAAGATAAAGGGCCAAGTCCAGAGACTTCGCCCCCACGGCTGTCATGACCTGGGTTCCGTTTATCAGGGCGAGGCCTTCTTTGGCCTTCAGTTTACAGGGGCTAAGCCCGGCTTCTTTCAGGATTTCATTTCCGCTTCCTTCATGATCCTTATATCTCGCCTGTCCTTCTCCGATCAATACTGAAGCCAGATGGGCAAGAGGCGCCAGATCTCCGCTTGCTCCTACAGAGCCTTTTTCCGGGATGAGGGGATAAATCCCTTCGTTAATCATAGCCAGGAGAAGCTCAAGCACTTCAACCGATATTCCGGATCTGCCCTTGGCCAGCACATTGGCCCTCAATGCCATGATCATTCGGGCCACATCCTCAGAAAAGAAATCGCCAATCCCCGCTGAATGGGATCGAATCAGATTGTACTGGAGTTGTTCGACCTGTGCCGGAGGAATCGCCACATCGGCAAACTGGCCGAATCCTGTGGTTATTCCGTAAACGATTTGATTGTCGGCAACGATTTTATCCACCAATTTTCTTGCCGCTTTGACTTTCTCCCGCGCTTCATCCGCTAGCGAAACCATCGCTTTTTTCTTGCCAATTTGAATTAAGTTTGGGAGGTTGAGTGAATGACCATCTAGGACTACAGTATTCATGACTTACTCCTTCCCGTAGAACGGGCTGTCCGATAATTTGTTGATCACGGCAAAGATGATGATGGCGGCCAGCTTTGCCGTTCTGTTGTCCTCATCGAATCTGGGCAGGACTTCGGCAATGTCGAAGCTGATGACCTTCTTCGAGGCCACGATATGCTTGATCAGTTTCAGGCCCGTTTCCGGGTGCAGCCCAAAGGGTTGAGGCGCACTCACTCCAGGAGCAAAGGCCGCAGAAAAAACATCCGAGCAGATTGTGAGGTAAACATGGTCGTTTTGCGCCATGAATTCCTCTAGTTTTATTATGACATCAGGCAGGATTGAGTCCGAAATGTCTTTAGCCAATATGTATTGGGCACCTATATCATCAGCTTTTTTGAAGAGGGCAAGCGTGTTTGCCGTTTTTTGAATCCCCAGATAGAACAAGGATAGTCTTTTTTTGTTGTGAGCGCATTCATCGGCGATCTGGGCAAACATGGAACCGGAATTTGGCCCCGTTGTGTAGGGCCTCAAGTCCAGGTGGGCGTCAAAACAGATAATTCCCACCTTAGATGCGCCCTTTCCTTCTCTGTTGAGCGCGTTCTCAATTCCCCGGTAATGCCCCACGGCAAGGTCGTGCCCTCCGCCAAGAATTATGGGAAAAAGGTTCAGAAGAAGCATCCTCTCTACGAGGGTTGAAAGCTCTTGCCCGACCCTAGTTTGATCATCTCTCCTGCAGGTGATGTTCCCCCCATCAAATATTCGGGTCTTGGCATCAAAGCTTCGCGGATGATTGGACAGTTCTCTGCGAATGAAAGAGGGTGCTCTATCCGATCCTCCCCGTCCCAAATTTTTTTTCACACCTCTGTCGCAGCCATAGCCGAGAAAACAGAATCCTTTTCCTTTTGAAGGCAACGGTGTTTGCACATCCCTGGACAAGTCGATGAATTTGATCAACTGATGCCATCGAAATGAGTCCGGGTCGTTCAAATTATCAACCCTGCCCTGCCAGGAGCTGCCCTCTTCGGCTTTGTAATGTTTTAAAGCCATCCTCTTCATTTTCTTCTCATTCCTGTTTATACCACGAAATGGCCCGTCATTGTTCTGATGCACAGGGCTATGGTTCATCGGGTTTTGCTTGAAATTATGTGTTTTGTTCACTTGTCGTCTCCGTCAGAAAGTATGAAACCTGGAACAAATTTAGCCGGTTTAAAGAAATTTTCTACTTTACCTGACGGTGCCGGATGACTTTGCCGGGTCTTTCTCCGGTGAAATTCATATCCTGGTAGACGACCGTACCGTTGACTATGACCGCTTTTATTCCTTCGGGCTTTTGGGCCGAGTTCTTAAAATCGCCGGGATAGTTGATGGTGTCGAAATCAAAGAGGAGAATGTCGGCGTAGTTGCCCTCTTTGAGGATACCGCGGTCTCCAATCCCCATAAAAGCGGCCGGCATCGCGGTCGCTTTTCTTATGGCTTCTTCTAGAGTGAGAATGCCCTTGTCTTTGACGTAGGTTTTTATGTAGTTGGGATACAGGCCGTAGGCAATCGGAGGCGGCATTTGATTTGCCGGCATGTCATAAGAATAGGCGCTCACATCCGTACAGGGCATTCCCTGGGGGTGGCGGAGACCGGCTTCGATTGCCTGAGCGTTCAGCCGCGGATCGATCGCCTGAACCCAAGTGATATCCGGGTCTTCCAAGAGTAAATCAAAAACCGTATCTAGGGGATCTATCCCTTTTTCAAGGATAATCTCATCGAGAAATTTACCCATGTGGTCTCTGTTGCTGCTGGTGATAATCTGAAAACGTGTATACCAGTAAGGGTCGACCTTGGTGTTGAGCATCGACAGTTTCATCCGGCCGCGTTCATGGACTTTTTTAATGGCTTCTCTGAAGTCTTCGTCTTTGAGGTTTTCGATCAGATTTTTCTTGAGGAGTCTTTCCCGCCCGAATTCATGCACCCATGGCTGTCTAGGGCTTGAGAACTCGGATGCAACCGGTGTTTCGCCCATGATGGTTGCTTCAAAGGGCATCAGGTCAAAGGTGACCTCCAACCCTTCTTCCCTGGGCGTATCCACGAATTCGGCATAGGTTGCTTTAGCCACGGCTTCTTTGAGATAATCCGGCTGAGGTTGGGGAATCCAGTACCCGTTTCCCATGTGGGCAATATGAAGGGCAGTGTTTGCCTTGCGGCACACCTCGACGGCTTCAACGTAGCCCTCATACCTGCCGACGAGGGCATGTTCCAGCGGGCGGTGGATGATCGTGTAGCCGAACTCCTCCACATCATCCGAGGGCCATTGGAGCTGTGTTCCCCTTGTGTGCGGCACGAAAATGCCGCCATACTGACCTGCAATTTTCGCCAGCTCGATAAGTTCCTGGGTGTCGGCAAATTCTGACGGACTGGGGTCCAGAAATGTCGAGAAACCGAGCGCGCCACTCTCCATAGCCTCGTCCACGTAAACCTGCATTTGGGCGATTTCATCCGGCCGGGCCGTTCTTTTGTAATCGTTTCCCATGACCATCTGCCGGATTGCGTGGTGGCCTACAAGCGGAATGTAATTTATGGAAAAGCCGTTTTGCTCTATGTTGGAAAGCCAATCTTTGAATGTCAGGCTTTTCCGAGGAGCGGGGGAGAGTCCGCAGTTTCCCCCCAGGAATGAGGTTATACCCTGAGCCACGAGATTCTCAGCGAGCGGAAAATGCTTGATTGTCAGGTCGGCATGCGAATGAGGATCGATGAAGCCCGGGCATACGACAAGCCCTGACCCCTCGATCACCACAGGCGCTTCGCCGTTGAAATCACCAAGTGCAGCAATCGTTTCCCCCTTCACAGCCACGTCACCCGTGTATCCTTTTTCTCCTGTCCCATCAATGATCTTTGCCCCCTTGATGATGAGATCGTATTTTTGCGGAGGGCCTTGGGAAGTGCACGATTGTATTACTATTAAAGAAAAAATGAGTGTAAATAAAAAAATATGGCTTACCCGAATTCTGTTCAAAATCATTTTGTGCTCCTTGCTTTTGTTTTCTTGTTATCTTCATATAATACAGTTAAATCTCGCACGTTATCAAATTTATTGCCAGTGCTTTTCATTCGCGGCATATTTCGTTATGATTTATGGGATTAAAGGAACAGATATATGGCTGCACTGAATAGAAGACATTTCATCAGGCTTTCCGGTTTGGGGTTCCTTTCTCAGGTCCCGCTTGGATATGGAAGAAGGAACAAATTTCCTGAATTGACGCCTTTGGTTAAGCCGGAAAGAAGGTATGATCCCTGGATTGAGTTGGACATGGCCAACCTTGCCTGGAACCTGAGTCAGATCAGGAAAACAGTCAAGGTTCCGATCATGGGAGTCATCAAGGGTAATGCTTACGGTCACGGACTAGTGGAAATCGGTCGGGCGTTGGAGAAACATGGCGTTGATCAGATAATGGTAGCCAAACTGCAGGAGGCGGTCCTGCTGAGGGAGAATGGAATTCGGATTCCGATCCTCAATTTCGGCCCCTTGCACGAGAGCGATGCCGAAGTTATCACCCAACATAATATTTCTCAAAGTGTTTTCACCGGTGAGATACATGGATTGAATGCGTATGCCATAAAAATTGGGAAAAAAGTCATGGTCCATATCCATGTCGATACAGGGATGACGAGGATGGGCATCTCCTCAACAAAGGCCCTCCCTTACATTGAATCTGTGTCCAAGCTCGAAGGGATCTCAATCGCGGGCATCTCCTCAACCTTTACAGAAGGAGTGGAACTGGATAAGGAGCAGCTTCGCAAATTTCTCGAAATATGCCAGAAGGCCAGGGCTAAAGGCGTCCGAGTTGGCTTGAGACATATCGCCAGCAGTGATGCCGTACTGGACATGCCGGAGTCCTACCTGGACATGGTTCGGCCCGGAACATGCCTTTACGGAGCATATCCCAACCAAAAAAGTCAGGAGGCAGATCCCCTCGAATTAAAGCCGGTCATGCAGTTGAAATGCCGGGTCGTAACCGTAAAATCTCTAGAGCCTGGCGATGGCGTCTCCTATCATCATTCTTATAAAGCCACAAAAAAGGAAAAGGTCGCCATTCTGGCCGTGGGGTATTCGGATGGCTATCCACACCGGGCCATCGGGAAAGCTCAGGTTCTTATTCAAGGGAAGCGGCATCCATTGATCGCTTCTGTCACGGCCAATCATTGCGAGGTTTTGCTGAATAAGGCATCCACCGTGAGGCCAGGAGATGACGTTGTCCTCCTCGGTCAACAAGGGAAGGAAAGCATCTGGTCGCCGGAGATTGCGGAGTGGGATGGGACATCCTCTTATAAAATTATGTTCGGGATGAGCCCGTTCCTGCCTCGAGTAGTTACCGCCTAGCCGTATCTGGATGTTATCCGGATTACGGGAAAAAATTCGGCCGGTTGATATAAAGGAGCTCTGAAAACCGTGAAACAGATGGGCGTTAAAGTCAGCGAGGCGCGCATAGGGATCAGCACCAATACGCCGCAGCTGGTTGATAAGGAAAAGTTTTTTTGGCTGGATACAAACTTTTTTTCTGTCGACGAGATTCCCTTTAAAAAAGCCAGGGATTCATTCGTGGAAATTGTCGATGTTGGAGGAATCCCAACGATGGAGGCTGAAGGGGATCTTCTCCGTTTAACCGGACCTTTCTCACAATTGGAGGAGGAATCTCTTGATAAGAGATTCTCTCTATTCGGAAATTTGGGAGTCTTTTCCTCCTGGGTTTTGAAAACACTCGAGGAAAAGCACGGCATATTCACCTTTCATGCCTGTGCTCTGGTTAGAGAGGACAAGTTTTTAGTGATCTTGGGAGGAGCAGGTGCCGGGAAAACCGTGTTTATTCTGTCGAGCCTAAAAAAAGGATGGCGTTTGTTTTCCACCGAATTCGTGCATTTTCGAGTCAAAGGGGGAGTCACATTTTTTAAGGGATCCGTGAAGGATCCCGTAAGAGTCGATACCCTGATAAATCATTTTCTCTGGGCTAAAGAGGAATTTAGAGTGAACACGGCAGACAGCGTCGGGGGGAAAAGCTTGGTCGATTTATCATCTTATCAAACGCAAGAATATCAGTATACGAATCCTGATGTCATTCTTGTCGTGCCCCACATTGAGGAAAAAAGGCGAGATGTCGTACACAAGGATGTGGATGATCGTGGGGCTTTCCTCAGAACGCTTTTTCACAATATCTCCGATAAAATCAGCAAAAGCACACTTCTTTACAGGGAATTTGCCATACCAGGACTGGATTCAGCCAACCTTGTTCAAAAGAGAACGGAGAACATCCGGAATTTATTGAGAAGCGGGGTCATAAAAAAATCCATAATTTGGGTATCGGGGATTGATGAGGTGAAAGGATTTTTTGATCGATTGGATCCTGAAAAAACAAAGGAGCTACAATGAAAGCATGGGAGGGGTGTATCGAACCTGTTGTGAGTGATCGGAACGAGAAACCGCGCAAATCAGGGATCACTATGATTCTGGACAAGGGGATGGGAATTAGGGAGACAATGGACTTTGTTGAAACGGCGGCTTCCTATGTCGATGTCGTCAAGTTCAGCTTTGGGACATCAGCTTTTTACTCCAAAGATGTCTGCATGACAAAAATAAAGGTTTTAAGGGAGAACGGCATCAGAGTCATGCCCGGAGGGACTTTTTTGGAGGTTGCAGTCTGGAAAGATAGATATTATGAGTACCTTTCTCGAGCCGTTGAGCTGGGATTCGATGCCATAGAGGTGTCAGACGGAACGATAGAGATAGATGCCGAGACCCGTCATATGGCTATTGTCCAGGCTGTTGAGGCGGGCTTTGTCGTGTTTTCTGAGGTGGGGAAAAAAGATCCTGCCGAGGAGATTTCAATTTCGCGAATGCATGAGCTGATCGCCCGGGATTTGGAGAGTGGTGCTTTCAAGGTGATTGTGGAAGCCAGGGAGGCCGGGAAAGGGGTCGGAATTTTTGACAGGGATGGAAAGGTCAGGGAGGCCGAGGTGAGAGAGCTTGTGTCAGGTGTGCAGGATGCTGAGAGTCTCCTATGGGAAGCCCCGATCAAAAATCAACAGCAGTATCTCATTATGAGAATGGGAACGAATGTCAACCTGGGAAATATTCCGCCCGGTGATATTTTGGCTTTGGAGGCTTTGCGGCAGGGGCTCAGGGGTGACACGTTGAAAAAAGCTTACAGAGAGGGCAGGTGAGATGATCGTCGCCGGCTGGACCGTTATGGCCATAGTGGCCTATGCGTCCATGTGGATATCCCGATTAATCGTCGTCCGGGGTACGCATCCCGTCGAGGCCATGATGGTGGGGATCATACTGGGGGCCGCAGCTAGGAATGCGGGGCTTATTCCCAAAAATTGGGAGCCGGTTTTGAAGAGGTTCGAGACGCCGCTACTCTGGGGAATTGTCTTGCTCGGTGCAGGATTTTCGTTGAATTTAGCCAGTGAGTTGCCGTTGAGTTTAGCGGTGATCGTCGTGACCATGGTTGTCGGATTCTTCTTCATTTACTTTTTGGGCCATAAACTCGGATTGTCGCCAAAAATCAGTGCGCTACTGGCTGTGGGGACGACGATATGCGGAGGAAGTGCCATTGCCATCACCTCACCTCTGATCAAAGCCAAGGAAGAGGAAACAAGTTACTCGGTGAGCACTATTGTCATTGCCGCCTTTGTCATGCTGATTGTGCTTCCCTTTCTGGGACAGGTTTTTGGCCTTTCCGAGACGGCTTTTGGAATCTGGTCGGGAACGTCCGTCCACAACACACCTCAGACTATCGCTACCGGTTATATTTATGGGGATGAGGCAGGTCAAGTAGCCACAATGGTCAAGCTCAGCCGGAACATGTTCATGATTGTGGTGGCTGTCCTGGTTTCGATCTGGTTCGGGGCCAAAGAGGCGACCCGGAGCAGGCTGGGTTGGAAAGCCGTCCTTAAGGCCTTTCCCTGGGTTCTTTTTGGGTACATCGCCTTTGCCGCCTGTGCGGTGAATGGCTTTTTTACGCCTGAGGGGGTGGATTTTTTTAAGATGGCCGGAAAATTCCTGATTCTGATGGGAATGGTTGGCATAGGATTCGGGACAAACTTTAAAGATATAAAAAAGTTCGGTCTGAGGCCCCTTGTCACTGGAATCATCGGCGCCGTGTTCGTAACCGCCCTCAGCCTTCTCCTCATAAAAGCACTTAACTTTTTTTAACCAAAAAAGGAGTCGTGATCCCTTCTTGATTGCTAGTTTTCGATTAATCCCTGGGGATAATGATGGAGCCGGCCGCCGATGAGGACGAATTCAGGTTTGCCGAGCACATCGAAGGACTCGAGTGGATTTCCGTCGATAATTTGAAGATCAGCGAGCTTTCCCTTTTCTATAGTGCCCATTTCGTCCTCTTTGCCGAGTATAATAGCGCCGTTCCTGGTGGCGCAGACAATGGTTTCCATGGGCGTGAATCCCAGTTCGACGAAGTGCCCCATTTCTATAAAAAAGGGCTTGGGGTACATTTCTGTAAGAGTAAAAACGAAATCCGTGCCAATGCCCATAAGAATACCCAGCTCTTTGGCTTTTTTGAACGAGGCCTCATATACGTCAATCGGGACCATCCTCTCGGGGACTTCTCGCCCTTGATAGAATTTCCTGATGTGCTTAACGATACCCACAGTAGGGACGAGATGGACATGCTTCTCGGCCATCATTTCCAGGACTTCATCTTCGATCTTGTTCATATGCTCTATGCACTGGATTCCGTTCTCGACAGCAATCCGGCTGAAATAGGGGGGTTCGAAATCGACATCGCTGCCGCAGTGGCTGGTGATCAACATTCCCTGGGTTTTAGCCTCCTCGACTGCAGCTCTGACCTCTTGGGCTGTGTAAGGCGGGAGAACTTTGATATAATTGAAGCCAGCCTGTTTCATCTTTCTGACTGCTTTCCGCCATTCTTCAGGTCCGTCCGCGGCTTCTGTAGCGCTGAGAATTTCGCCATGGCCTCCGGTTGTGACGATCCCCTCGCCGACACTGAAAACGCGAATCGTATCCGTAAGGCTATACTGGGCGGCAGCTTTAATCGCTTTCATCGGTTCGAGGTCAGATGCCACATCACGAACCGATGTCACCCCGGCGCGCAGATATTTGCTCATAAACCTGAGAGCGCGAATAGTCTGTAAACTCTCGGTGTCGCTGAGCATCATCTCCATCCGGGTGGGGTAGGTGAGGTGGACGTGAAGGTCGATAAATCCAGGCAAAATATATTTTCCAGAGACGTCGATGATTTTTGCTTTTTCCGGGATTTCAACCTCGCTTTTAAGCCCGACATCTTTGATTTCCTTTCCTTCGATCACCACAACGGTATCGCTAACCGGAGCAGCGCCAGTCCCATCGATCAAAGTGGCTCCAACAAAAGCCAGCGTTGTTTCCTTCTTGGCTTCTAGATTTATAGACAAGAAAATGAGAACACTAAAGGTGAGAGCTACGATTAAAACAGTTTTTTGTTTCATGTGAATCTCCTTTTTCTGTTTATGATTATTCTATCTTTGGCTCTATCAGGGATTGAGCCAAAGTTGTGATGAAGTTTTCGTTCAAAGCACAATTCTATGGTGGATTGGCCTTGAATTTTAGTGAACATCACCCTCTATGTATAGAATCAATATTTTTATTTTGTTTGAGCGCCTATTTTGTATTCCTTGGGCGGTTCCTGGCCGTGGAGATGGTGGACGAAATAGTCCCATTTTCTTCGCATAAAGTAGGGATCAGGAGTGAATCCGTGATCACGGTTGGGCATGATGAGCAGATCGAAATCCTTGTTGGCTTTGATAAGGGCGTCGAAAATGGGGAAGGTATAGCTGGGATCTACGTTTTCATCGAGATCGCCAAAAGCTATCAAAAGCTTCCCTTTGAGATTCTTGGCCAGACTCATGTTGTCGTTGCCGTTGTAGTTGTTGCCGACGGGGTACCCTTGATACTTCTCGCTCCAGTAGGCCACCACAGACCGGGGGTCCATATACCCGGCCGAAGACACACAGACATCATAAAAATCGGGCCGCTTCAGGATCGCCCGCATGGAACCATAACCTCCAGAGGAGTGGCCGTAAACACCCACACGCTCAATGTCCATGTAGGGGTACTTCTGTGCGAGCTGATAGATTCCGGTGACATGATCGTCGATTCCTCCTCCGTCCCCGAGGTTCTGAAAACAGACATCGTGAAAGGCCTTGGATCGCAGGGGTGTCCCCATTCCATCGATGTTGATGACGATAAAACCCAGTTCAGCGATAGCCTGGGCGTTCCAGAACCAATTCTCATTGAGGGCATCAGATGGGAATGACTTTGGTGTGCGGATTGTCTGAGGGCCAGGATAGATGTCGTCGAGCACAGGGTATTTTTTATAGGGGCTGAAGTTTGTGGGTCGGATAACAATGCCGTAGATGTCGGTTTTCCCATCGCGGGCTTTGACTTTAAAAGGTTCAGGCCAAGTCCATCCCGTGTCCAACAGTTCAGAAAAGTCCGCTTCCTGCAGCCTGAGGATCAGATTCCCCTCCCAATCCCTGATGACAGCTACGGGCGCCTTGTCTATGCGCGAGTGATTGTCCACAAAGAATCTTCCGGAAGGTGAAAAATATTTGATCTTCAGCACGTTGAGACCCTCTCCCAGAATCAGGCTTATGTACATGTGATCGGCGTCCTCAGGGGTAAGAAGCTTCAGCCCAGAGCCATCCAGGTTAATGCGGTAGAGGTGTCTGTAATAGGGGTCCCGTCCCTCTTCCCGTCCACCGGCTGTAAAATAGATCTGTCTGTTGACTTCGTCCACACGAATGATGTTCCGGACAAGCCATTCGCCTTTTGTGATTTGATTTTTTAACTTCCCGGTTTTTCCATCGTAGAGGTAAAGGTGTCCCCAACCGTCGCGTTGGGAGAACCAAATGACTTCCGCTCCGTCACCAAGGATTCTTATGTTAGGATTCATGGCATACATGTCCATATTGGTTTCCAAAAAAGTCTCGCCTCTTTCTTCCAGGATGGTTCGTGTTGCACCTGTCGTCGCGTCTATCTCATAGAGTGTGAGTGTTTTGAATCCCCGACTTTCCCTCACGTAATAGAGCTTTGCCCCGTCTTCACTCCACCAGAGGTGTTTGAGCTCGATAGGCCCGCTGAGAAAAATTTGTGCGGGTTCTGTTTGGACCGGAATTTTTTTCTGTTGTACCACATCGAATATGATGAGCTTAGCAAGAGGAACATTCTCATCTCCGGGTAAAGGCATTCGGTAGGGGAAGTGTTTAGGCCGGTTCACCTTACCGGACCTGGCCGTGACATGCTGGACAATGTGCAGTTCTTCAACCGCGCGTTGATCAAGACGGTACGTCAACAGCTTTCTCGAGTCGGGAGACCAGATAGCCAAGGGTGGGAGTTGCTTCTTAGTCCTTCTTATCCGGACTGCAAATTGATTCGATTCGGGATAAGAGCCATAGTCATAGTGCTTAATACCATCTGCGGTGAGTTGTTCTTCGTTAGAGGTGGTAAGGGATTTGATAAAAAGATTATGGCCTTTGGTGTAGGCCGCCCATTTTTTGTCGGGAGACATGAGTTCCGATAGGGGCGAGGGTTTTGGTTTTTTTTCAAAGGTAAGCTCATAGCTCTGGAGGTCGCAGGTCCAGATGTTTCCGGCCAGCTCAAAGGTGATGGCTTTACCCTCTTTGACAAACTCGATAGAGCTGAAGGGAAGCTTTCCTTCGTCATAGCTTTTTTGGCGTTCTGCGGATAGAGCGGTTGCCAGTTTTTCATGATCGAATGCGGGATTTAGAGTGCCTTTGAGGGGGTCGACCAGTACAAACTCTTTGCTGTGGCGGGCCTCTTTTAAAAACCAAAAACGATCGGTCCCGGAAATCCAATGGGGAGTGACGCTGGTCATGTGCATGAGTTTCTTGACGTTGTTGGGGAGAAACTTCTCGGCCCGCTCGTAGTCAGCTCGGGTCACCTGTGCGTGGTCCAGGAGTGCGGATATCCCAATAAAAATGACGAACAAGACAACTTTTTTGGGCTCCGATTTCATCAAATCCCTCCTCAATAGAATTTATTTCTATATAAAGATGTGGTTCGCTATAAACTTTGGAATTGGATTAGGAGGAAAATGGTGGCACGACTCGACCATTCGATAATAACCATAGCACTTTGTCCAATTTTCTGTATTGTACCGATTTCTATAAATTTGTACAGGGATGCTAGTTTTATTTGAGCTTTATCTTGAAGACAACATCGGGATCGGCCGGTTCAACGACATAGAGCCAGACACTTCCATCGGTCATGAAGTCGACGGCCATGAATCCTGTATGCGCGTGGGCAAAGAGCGTGTTAGCCCCATCCCCGACAATGTTGATGTGCGATGCCGAACCGGCTCCACTGACCAAGATATAGTCTGCAGCTTTGCCACCGCAGAGGACCTGTAGAGAATGCTCATGGCCGCCGGCACTGATCAGAGGTCTGTTCGCCAGAAAAGCCTCTTCAAATTGGGCGATCATGGTTTTGTATTCCGGGCTGTTGAGTTCTTGCGGGTGCTTTATGACCTGCCAGCGAAGGAAGGGATGGATAAGGGACCCAATTATGGGCAGAGGCAGCCACAACCATCTCTTCCAGAATGTGAGGGGAAAGAGATGCGCCCGCCAATCGTAGAATCCGCCGTGGATACCATGAGAGTCCAAGGGATTGTGGGCAAGCACGACGATGTGTCTGCCTTCCGCAGTCCTCAAGTAGGATTTCAGCGTCTCCAATGCACTGTGGATGTCTCTGTGCGGGCATTGCTCTCTGGGGGGAATGTTTGGATAGAGCCATAGATGTGAATCAAGAAATATAAGCCTGATGTTGGCGATATCGATCTTTTCAGGACCGGGACATCCCGCCATCGGCAAAAATACTGTTTTCTTCCCCATTTTTTCTTCGATATATTCTTCCTGCCGGATTAGACCTTCCAGGCCTTGATACCAGTCGTGATTTCCTGCAAGGAAGTATCCCCGGGAGCCGCTTTTAGCAATAGTGTCAACAAGCGAAGATAAATGAATTTCGACGGTCTTTCTGTTTGGAGCTCCTTTGTCCGGCATTCCGTTCGGGTAAATGTTGTCGCCGAGAAAAACAGTTGTCGTCTTTGCAGGAGCCCGGCTGGCCCATTCGCTCAGCTTATCCAGGACAGGCGCCTGTTCTTCTGGCTCACCCGCATCTCCAATCAGCAGCAATCTCTGGACAATGTTTTCTTGACAGAGAAGAATTTCCGGAGGCTGGCCATAAGCGTCATGGTAAAAGGGTTTGGTGTGGCTACAGGTCGTGAGGATGACAACCAGGAGGACAAGACTGGAAACCGGTAATATGTGTTTGTACCTGTTCTTGATGCAAGCGCTCTTTGCCCTCAATGGTGTCCTCTCCGGGGCTGTCGTTTTTTTCTTATCATAAAAATCTTGGTAGTGGTCCTGAGAAGCGATGGACAATCGAACAAAGCCATTTGGATCAAAGCCAGTTCGTTAGTAGCCGGCCGCAGCGGCGGGGATATAGCCTCTGTATTTGTCAAAGGCTTCGATCATGGCCATGATGTTGGCTGGCGGCACATCGGGCTGGATATTGTGGACCTGAGTGAAGACAAAACCACCTCCAGGTGCAAAATCGCTGATGCGCCGCTTGACTTCCTCTGTGACCTCATGAGGTGTGCCTGCATTGAGGACACGCTGGGTGTCGCAGCCGCCACCCCAGAAGGCAATGTCATTTCCGAATTCCCTTTTGAGTTTGGCCGAATCCATCTCCGCGGCCGAAACCTGTACTGGGTTCAAGGCGTCAACTCCAGCTTCGATCAGATAGGGGATGAAGCGGTAGACCGAACCGCAGGAATGAAGCAGCACGAAGACATCGGCCTTTTTCTTGATAAAGCTGAAGAGCTCCTTCTGGTATGGCCAGATCATCTCCTTGTAGCAGTCGATGGACAGCATGGGCCCTTGTTGCGTTCCCAGATCGTCGTTGACCAGGACAAGCTGAACGTAGTCGCCGACGCGATCCAGGTAGCGATCGCACCTGTTGATGTATGCTTCCAGCAATCGTTCCAGTATGGCATGAGCTATGGTCTTGTTCATAACCAGGTCAATCATGAAATTTTCATAGCCTCTCAGGATTTGTCCGGCGGCCAGGAGATGACACTGGAGATTGGCCACGATGGCATATTCGGTGCTCTCAAAAAGCCATTTCGCTCGAGCTGCTATGTCCTCGATGGATTCATCGGCATAGCCCGGCCAATCGAAGGATTGGATATCTGACGAGAAATTGTCAATCTCAGAAGATGCATTGACCCCAGCGAGCGGTGTATAAACCGGCTCGAAGTAGAATCCCCTTTCAGGCATTCTGGCCGTAATATGTCCCTCTTCGTCTTTGACGATCCAGTCCTCGTTATCCTGAACCGGATTCCATTTTTCGGGGACTTCACAGGATGTGCTATCAGGAAGCTGGAAAGATTTCCACCGGAGGGGTTCGATCAGAAGGGGGACAGTATCTATTTGCAGGAATTCGCGGAGGTGGGGCTCTATTTTGGTAATCTGCTGATAAGTGTCGAAGATTTGGGTTTTGCCGGGTGCTTTGCCCAGGTAGGCCTTCAAATTGTTATAAGCGATTCCTGTAAAACCGGAGGATTCCGTGCCTCCGATATCCAGGGGGATTTTATCCGGTTCTTTATGCCTCAGGGTTTGAGTAACTCGTTCCCGTGAAGTCATGATTTGAGCACCTCTTTGAAAACGCGCAAGAAATTTTCACCCATGATGAGGTCAATGTCTTTGGCTAAATAACCGCGTCTGGCCAATTCGTCAGCCACCAGGGAAAATGCTTCGTCTCCGGGATAGCCCTTGACGGGACTTATCCATTCCACGGGAATACGGTCTCTCTCCTGTTCTGTCATGTATTGCAGGAGGTAATCGGCGAAATCAGGGCCTAATCCGGTGTGCTCCACTCCTCCGACTTTGACCAGATGATCGATATGATCGACCAGGTGTTTGAAATCAGGTGGTTCAACGAATAGCCCGCAGGCATTGATCCCTGTTACGCCACCCCGAGCAGCGACGGCTTTTATTTGATCATCGGTGAGGTTTCGAGGGTGTTCTCTCAGAGCACGGCAATTGGAGTGAGAGGCAATGATCGGTCCTTCTGAAAATTTGATTACGTCCCAGAAGCCGGGGTCGTTGAGGTGGGAAACATCGATGACCATACCTAAATCCTGGGCTTTTTCGACGAATTTGACGCCCACATCGGTCAACCCTCCCATTTGCCCCACCTTCCTGTCTGAGAGAAAAGCGCCGTCGGCGAGATAAGTCCGGAGCGCGTGGGTGATGCCTAGGACACGGAGGCCGAGTTTATAGAAAATTCCGAGAAGTTGGATATCGGCTCCCAGAGGCTCCGCCCCCTCCATCCCAAGGATAATCCCGACTTTCCCTTCCTCTTTGGCTTTGAGCATGTCGCTGTAGGTCGTGCAGAGCATGGCTTCAGGGCATTCTCCGATCTCCTCGTAAAGAGTCTCGACCAGATCAAGTCCTCGGCGAAGCGCCAGCTCAGGCAGATACTGGATGTCACTGTAGAGAGCAACGACACGGATGTCGATACCGCCTTTTTTCATCTTCGGAACCCAGTCATTCTTGAGGACACCTTTTTCTCCGAGAATTCTTCTGGGGTGAATATCGTTGAGAATGTCGGAATGCGCATCAACCACAATTGCCATCTTAAGCCACTCCTTTCAAACCTAGCATCATGGCAAAGTTAACTGGTTTTGTAAAGGAAAAGGTGCCAGGCACCTTTTTTCCCCATATAAAAAAAAGGTGCCTGGCACCTTTTTGTCAATCCAGCTTATCCTGGGGAATCACGGGGAGTAGAACATGGGATGGGTACTGCTCGTTGTGGTAAATTGTCTGGCTGGCTTTTACGAATTTCGTCTCCTTCTCGTTGTGGCCTCCTGTATTGAGGTTGCGGGAGAAGGACGGGAAGGAGGCTGAAGAGACTTCCACTCTCAGGGATGCTCCGGCCGGGATCGTAACGCCTGTATGCCAGAGGTCGAGAGTGTACTTGTAGACTTTGTCCGGAGTGAGCAATTCCGGTTTCTTCATCGAATTATGGAAGCGGGCCCGAATCTTTCCCTCACCCAACCGGTAAGTCTTACCGTCTTTGGTGATCTTCACCAGCCGCATAAACCAATCCGTATCTTTGGCTGAACTGGAGGCATAGAGGACGGCGGATACCGGGCCGGCAAAAGTCAGCGGCTTTTCCAGCGGTTTTGTCTGATAGACGAGGATATCGCTGCGGCTCTGGGTCATTTTTTCATGATGGGCTTCGGCTTCTGCTTTTAACTCGTCTGCTGATTTGACTTGCTTTTCTTCCTCCTCTGTCTGTTCGTAAAAGTCAGGATTGGGAGTGGGGTCGCCGGGATCGTAGTTGTAAGTGTCGACCGGCGAATCTTTAGCCGGATTGTCTTGACTCAAAGCCCCATCTCCTTTGGAGGTGTTGGCATTTCCTCCGCTGTGGAGATACCACTTCTCGAATGCGGTGTAGGAGAGAGGATAGACATCGTCATGGAGCCACTTGTTGGTTTCCATGACGAAAATACTCACCAGCGGTTCTTTAGTGATGCCGTTGTCAATATCCTTGAGCCAGTAATCGAACCATCGTAAATAATCCCTCTGAAGATCAATCAGAGCTTCAGGGCCGAAGTCGAGATCCCCCGCAGTCCGGTGAGCTGTATCCGTGTGTCCCCAAGGACCCAGGGTCAACTTCTGATAGGGATGTCCGTGCGATTTCATGGCTGCATAGTTGAGCTTGGAGCCAATGCCGTCTCCGTCGAACCAACCGGATTGATGAAAAACCGGAATCCGGACTTCCCTGAGGAATTCCAGGAAGTTGGCTTTTTCCCAGTATTCATCGTTGCTTGGATGGTCGATCCACTTCCGCCAGTAGGGATTCTCTTTCCCTAGCACTTTTTTATCCAGCTCAATCACAGGGAGATGGGTTAGGAGTTGTGCATATTTCTTCTCGCCTAATTTGCTCATGGCAACACCTGAGATGTCGGCAGTGGCTTCTGTCTCCAGAACATCGGCCCACCAGATGGATCCCAGGATGAAAAAAACGCCATACTCATAGGGGATGTTATAGAATGGGTCCGGAGGAGCCACGTTTGGGATGATGGTTACCAGATGAGGCGGTTTTTCACGGGCTGCCCACCACTGAACCCACCCCACATAGGAGCCGCCGATCATTCCCACTTTTCCTGTGGACCAGGGCTGGGCAGCGAGCCACTCGATCCCGTCGTATCCGTCCTGTGGTTCGTTGACAAAGGGTTCCCATACGCCTTCAGAGCCGAATCGGCCGCGGCAATCCTGAATGGCACACACATAGCCGCGCCGGGCGTAATAACGTCCGTTTAGCTCGGCCATATTCTTTTGATAGGGAGTTCTGGTGAAGATCACAGGAAATTTCCCCTCTGCTTTCGGACGGTAGATGTCCGTTGCCAGCTTTATTCCATCCCGCATAGGAATCATGACGTTCCTCTCCTGGATTACTTCATACTCTGGTTTGGAAAGGAGCGGGTCGGCAACCGGTTTTTGCATCAGTATCTCATAGCCATCTCTCACATAGGCCGCTTTTTGAGATGGGATGTCGGCCAGGTAGAGCTTGTTGTCCGCATCTGCCCAGAGGATGATGTCAACGTTGGGAAGAGTGTAGATATATTTGAAGAGTTTCACATCCTTCCCGGCGATATTCCGCTCCACTTCTTCCTGAAATTCTAGCGTCCCATCTTCCATGGTGGCGGGAATGATAAAAAGCGGCATTGTCTGCTTTCCCCTTTTGTCTCTGTCATAGGCGATCAATGACTGGCTTATGAGCGCCGGGGAGTTGTTTTCAAATAAAACCGATCCGTCCGTTATCTCGACTGTTACGGTTCTTTCCTTTGCCGTTATGGTGGCGATATTTTTATCACGGACGATGGTGATGGTCACAGCGGGTGTTTTTTCTATGATTTTGGTCCAATATCCTTCAGCATCGACCGTGATATCCATTTCGTAAGTTGCCGTTTGGCCGGCCATCGAAAGGACACTCTTGTTCCAGTACTTTCCGCTTGTCTCCCACTTGAACGTAACCTCCATGACGGGGGTTTCTTTCTGATAGATGTGAAAGACGCCTTCATCCGAGAATCCTTTCAGGGTGGCAGGCTGGGCGGCCTCTTTCCCCTTTGTATGAGGGGTGCTCCACATCAAGGTGAAGGAGAGAAGGGCGACAATGATTAAAGAAAACATCATGGTTTTAATCACGGTTTTACGCATGTTCGTATAACCTCCTTTTTACGAAAGGGACTCATTATAACTGTGCCTGTAACATTATTCAATACAGCCATGGCGGCGAAAATATTCAAATTTGAATCACACTCAAAGCAAAAAATTGTATTCGTCACAGAATTTACATATAATCTTGAGTTATTTTGCTCATCTTATTTAGAAATTTTATATTGGAGGCAGGGGATGAATAAAAAATCGATCTTGATACTGTGTTTGTGCCTGTCCACAGTCTTGACCTTTTCCTTTGCTCGGCAGGGGCAGACTAAAGATTTTGATGTTCTTATCATCAATGGAAAAATCATCGACGGCACCGGGAATCCCTGGTTATATGGAGATGTGGGCATTGTGGGCGACACGATTGCGGAAATTGGTAAACTCAGAGGGCGATCGGCTGCCAAGATAATCGATGCTAAAGGAAATGTCGTCAGCCCCGGATTTATCGATATGCATACACACTGTGACCGGGGTTTGGGTACGGCGCCAACGAATGCGAATCTGAATTATCTGACTCAGGGAGTGACCACAGTCGTTACCGGGAATTGTGGGTCTGGCACGTTCAGGATTGCCCGGACAAAAGCTGCGTGGGAAAAGAAGGGAATCGGAACGAATGCGGTTCCTCTGGTTGGTTTTGGATCGATCCGGCGCAAGGTGATGGGAGAGGAGGACCGCGCTCCAACAAACGAGGAATTGGAAGAGATGAAGGCTCTCATGAAACAGGCAATGGATGAAGGGGCCTGGGGACTGAGCACAGGATTGCAATATATTCCGGATCGGTATGCGAAGACAGAAGAGGTCATCGCCATAACACAGATCGTGCGCGATTACGGCGGTATCTACACCAGCCATCAAAGGAATGAAGAAGAGCATTTGGTCGAAGCCGTCCAGGAAACCATTCGTATCGGGAAAGAGACGGGCGTCCGGGTGAACTCGGCGCATTTCAAGTGTGCCGGAAAAAAGAACTGGGGCATCATGAAAGAGGCTGTGAAAGAGATCAACAAGGCGCGGGAGGATGGAATTTATATCACGGCCGATATGTATCCCTGGGACAAGGCAGCCACGACGCCCCTTCTGGCCATATTCAATATTCCTCCTGATTGGGCAGATTTCAAGGACCTCGAAAAAAAGATCAGATCCTCCAGGTCTGAGGCGGAAAGGACGGAACTAATGCAGAAGGCCATCGATGGGCTTGCTGAAGCTCTGGCGGATAAGGGCAAAAGGGAGGCGATTAGAAAGCTGACAGTCGAAGGCGATCCAGAAAAAGTCAACTGGGTGAAAACCTGGGGGTGGCACAATTTCACCATCGTGAGCGTCAAAGAAAATGAGCACCTCATCGGAAAATTAATCTCTGATTTGGCCGAGGAACAGGGGAGAGATCCCTTCGATATCGCTGCCGATCTGTTCATAGAGGAGAAGCTGGGTGTCATTATTTCCTTGTGCACTATGTCAGAGGATGACATAAAGCATGCCATGCAGCAGGACTGGCTGATGATCTCCAGCGATGGAAGCGCCATTCCCTTTGGAGGAGGTCCTGTTCATCCCAGAAATTATGGCAGTTTTACTCGGGTGCTCCGAAAGTATGTTCGTGAAGAGAACACGATAACGCTTGAGCAGGCCGTCAGAAAGATGTCATCCCTTCCGGCCTATCTTCTTCAGCTGGCAGATCGAGGCTTGGTTCTCGAAGGCTACAAAGCAGATTTGGTCATTTTCAATCCCGACACAGTCAGAGATAACGCGACCTACATCGATAATCATAAATACAGCACTGGAATCGATTACGTCATCGTCAACGGAAAGGTCACCATCGAAAACGGAGAGTACAATAAAACCCTCAACGGCCAAGTTCTTTTGCTGACGGAAAATAAATAGAAAATATAAAAAGGTGCCAGGCACCTTTTTTTTATATGGGGAATAAAGGTGCCAGGCACCTTTTTGGCATCTTTTCATTTCTTTTTGGCGGTGAGAGTGCCGCCGGGTTGTTTCAGGATCGCTTCGATCACTTTACCCGATTCGTCTTTGACGAACTCGATTCCGGCTCCGGCCATACCCTTTAAAGTGAACTCCGTTCCCTTATAGGGGATTAATTCCATCTCGCCCTCGCCGGGGACAGAGGCCACAAGGGTGTTTTCACCTTTAATGGCTACGGTGAACGTGATCCCTTGAACTTCATATTCTCCCACGAACTTCTCGAGAAAATTGCGCTCCTGCATCGCTTTTTCAGGAAGTTTGGCAAAGACAATAGGATCGACATTCGACTCAAACGGAACAGCTAATTTGGATATGTTCCCCTTGTCGTCCATGGCAAAAGTAACGAGACGATCGGTGCTGTCAAGAGCTTGCCGGAATTTAAAGATATCGTAGTGATAATGGGCCAGAGGTTCCTCAATGGCGTTATAAAAAGCAATGAGGCGATCGCCGTCCATTTCGACTTTAAAGAGCCCGTATCCTGGATTCTCGTATTCCCCCGCATAGTCTTTTAAGGGATGCGTAGGAGTCGTGTTCGGTACCTGATCTTTATCCTTCTCTTCCTTCGCTTTATCGGTCTCGGCCTGGAGAACGTCAAAAATTTTCTTGAACCTTTCATCCCATGGCGTTAGATTGAGGCCAAGAAGCCTCTCATAAGCATTGAAGGTTGCGGTCATGGCTACTGCACCCATATTCGAATTGGTAAGGATGACAACTCCTATGTTGTCATGCGGCATGAAGGACACATAGGCCGTGAATCCATCGATGCCTCCTCCGTGATGAAGAACGAGGTGGCCCCTGTACGTCGTGATCATCCAGCCCAGCCCATAATTGTCGAGGAGGATCTCCGTATAGGCCTCGAAGCCCGGCATCATGCCCGAACCCACGGTCATTTGCGGCGTGTGAGTCATCTTGAGTGCCGCTTCGGAAATGATCTGTTTGTCGTCGATTTTTCCCTTGTTCAGGTGGAGAATCACCCACTTAGCCATATCGATGACATTGGAATTGATTGAACCGGCAGGACCGACGTTATCGATGTTGCGGAAAGGAATCTCTTCGACTTTATCCCCTTCGACCGAGTAGGGGAGGGCGTGGTTCTCAGTTTTTTTTGAATCCTCAACCGAAAAATTGCTCTCGTTCATACCCAATGGTTTGAAGATCCTTTCTCCGGTGAATTTTTCCCATGTGCTGCCCATCACCTGACCGACCAAATACCCGGCTGTCATGAACATCAGGTTGTTGTACTGGAAGGTCGAACGAAAGTCTCTGCTAGGCTCGAGATATTGAAGACGCTTAAAGATATCCCCCCGGCTTTCTTTCGATCCATACCAAAGGGCATCATGCCTCGGTAATCCTGAGTTGTGACAGAGCAGGTCTCTCGGGGTCATTCTTTCCGCGGCAAAGGGATCCTTGAGTTTGAACGTCGGAAGATATTCTCTTACTGGCTTGTTCCAATCCACCTTTCCCTCATCAACCAGAATCCCCACTGTCGCTGCCGTAAAGGCTTTGGAGCAGGATCCGATGGCGAATAGGGTGTTGGGGGTGACTTTCAACCCGTTCTTCACATCTCGGAATCCGAATCCTTCCGCAAAAATAATCTTGCCGTCCTTGACGATACTGATGGCCGCTCCAGGGATTTTCCATTCCTTCAAGGCTTTTTCCACGTACTCCCGGTATCCCTCCAGATTGCTCTGACCTGTCTTCTCTTTCGCCGCCGCAGGTGCTATCAGGCTTAGGGTGAAAACGAGTCCAATGATTATCACAGCGATACGTCTTTTTCCCATGTCCCTTCCTCCTTTCTTTTTAATAATTACACGTCTTTTTAATAATTACACGTCAACTTTCATTTTTATTCAGAATATATCTCATGTTTCAGGCGCTTATAATTCTGTACGAGTTATGACGGCGAAGAGTTCCTTCCCAAGCTTAGTACTATTCTTTAATTTTATGGATTATATACTTATGGAGCTCCAGCATCTGCAAATAAAAGGCGAGGGCTGTCTTTTTCTGTTTCCGCCTGATTATGTACACAAAAACCTGTGAGAACTTGGAGTGGATTATGGGAATGAGGTCGCTCCAGTGTTGTTTACTCTTTGAATCTGAGCTAAACAATCTCAATGGCGAATGGGAATTGAATTATCCAACTGAGAGATACGAATCGAACAACCCGAATGGCTATTCTTTTTTTATCGCCTTTTTCAGTTCATCGACAATGGCCTTGACCTGAGCGGCTTCTTTGGCTTCCGGTTCGATTTCAAGAAATTTTTCAAAATAGCCGATAGCTCCTTCATAATCTGCCGCCTTGATGGCCGTCAGTCCGGCCTGGTAGTAGGGCGTTGAATTCTCAGGCGATAATTCGATACATTTCTCGAAAGCGACTATCGCTGCCTCTGTGTTGTTCAGCTTATACTGGGTCATGCCCAGGTTGTAATAGGCTCTTGGATTTTCCGGCTCGAGTTCCGTCGCCTTGGCGTAGGCTTCGACCGCTTTTTCATTGTCACCCTTGTTGAAATACCCTTCGCCCAGAGCTAAATAAACCGTATAAGCTTCGGGATTGAGATCTTTGGCCTTTTCGAAAGAGGCTATGGCTTGATCCAGCTCACCTTTTCTGAGGTAACTCAATCCTAAATTGTAGTAGCCTTCGATGCTCGTCGGAAATTTTTTGACGACTTTCTCGAAGGATTCGATGGCCTCGTCGTACTTCTCCTGGCTGTATTGTTCGATTCCCTTATCGAGATTCTTGTCGTCCTCCACTTTGGGGGGGATTTTCGTGAATTTGATTTCCATCTCCTCGGTATATCCGAACCTGATTCTGGCCATGGATTCAATGGTGAAATACCCGTCTTTCTCCACGGTCACCTTGTAGACGGTCGGAATGATCCCGGCCTTAATGAACTTGCCTTCGTCGTCGCTTTTGACGGTGAACTTGAGACCTCTATCCGCATTGAAAAATGTTATTTTGGCATCTGCGACAGGATTGCCTTCAGGGTCGTGAACAATTCCTTTAACGACCGTGTCCTGGGCTAGACCGATAAGCGGGACGGATAGCAGGATCACCAATACCGATAATGCAGAAAAAACTCTCAGGATAAACTCTTTTCTTCTCATGAAACTAACCTCAATATTAAATAGTATTATTTATTGTATGACAGTAAAAGCTACATCTTTGGCGATATTTTGTCCAGCGTTTCTGTCGTTAACCTTTATCCGCAAAGTGTAATCACCCGGCTTGAAATTCTTGAGCTTGAAGGATGTCCTGATCTGGACATCTTTGTCCTTACTGTCTTGTCCCTCCGGGCCGGGGATTCGGGCCAATAATTTTCCTTCCTGCAAAAATTCATACTCAATACTGAAATCATAGTTTCCCGTCTCGGCATTGACCGACACATTGTAAACCTCGGAAAAGACATTCATCTCGTCGCCCACTCGGAATGTCTGCGTTATTTCCTTGGAGATCGTTTTTGCCGAGGGCGTGGCATATTTCATCTCAACCTGTCTGGAGGACGTGAGGATGATATCACTCATGGTCATATTTTCGCCGCGAAAATCCATGACCTGGAATTCCTTGTGCACTGTACCCACCATTCCACTGTTGTTGTCGAGCACCAGGATATGAATTTTATGGGCTTCCGGTTCAAGCGTCAGGGATATCTGCATTTGACGCGCGCTCTCCTTCAGATTTTCGAGCTCTAAGAGGGAATGTTTGAATTCGAAGTCCTTGCTTTTTTCAAAGATGATGGCTCCCGCTGCGTTACTGACGATGACCATCAATGTCAGCGAGAAGTATTTTTCGTTTGCGACATCTCTTGCTTGAAGTACAGAGTAGGGCACGCGCAAGATCATCGGCAGGAATGTGGTCTCTGCGGAACCCTTCAGGCTGAAGGATTCATACTCGATGGGAATGTGGTCGTAGCTGACCTGAGTGGTGACAATGCCCTTCAGCCTATCCAGACCTTCGAAGGGGTTACGAGTGGCTTCTGTCAAATATTCCAGATGATTGAAGTAGTAGTGCGATTCGTCCAGGCTGAAGTTCTGCGCTCCCCCTTCGGCCAGTTGCAGGCTCTGTTCAAGCACATAATTTCCTGTGCCGAATTTGTCGACGAAGACAAATTCCATGTTGTAGGGGAGCCTGGGGTTGGGCAATCCCCAGTAATTCCACACTTCGGTTGTACCATGAAACGCCGTTTGGAACCGGTTGGCTCTGGGGCTCATATCCCGGTTGATTTCGTTGGGAGGACCCAGGAGGATGAATATCCGTCCCCGTTCCGTGCGCCACCCCGCCGTCCCCCCCACGCCGAAGAATTTGTTGGCGTAGGCAATGCGCCTGTAGTAATCGAGTTTGTACTCGTTATCCGGCGTATTCGGGTCCGGATCTCTTTTTTTCCAGAAGTTCTCGATGAATTTGCCTCTGTCCTCTTCGGTGGGGAGGTTCTTGAAGATCTCGACTTCGGTGCTGGTGATGATGTAGGGAACGACCTCCTCCAGCCATTGCTTCGAGTATTCACTCAGAGGTTCAGCTTTGATTTTTTCTGTTTGGGATAATTCCTGGCCGTAGCAAACAAAAATAAAACAGAACAGGCAAAAAAATATCATTAAAGTTGATACATAAAGATGCTTGGACTTAAACTCTGGTTTCATGGAAATATTATAACTTCTAAGAGGGCGGATGTAAATCTCAGTCGGGAGGTGAAAAGGGGGAGTTCCTTCAGTGGAACTCCCCCATGTAGCTCTGCTTTTTGTTCAGCGATCAGAAGTCGAATCGAACTCCTAATTGGAAACGGCGGGGGTCGTAAGCTGAGTCAGGGTGTCCAAATCGATCGCCCTGTCGTGTGAAGTTACTCAGAAAATAGAAGTTGGTTTTGTTAGTGGCATTGTAGACTTCACCGAAGAGCTGCAGACGGAAGCGGTCGATGTTGAGGTACCAGGAGAGTCGTAAGTTGACGGCAAAATAGTCGAAGTTTCTTCGGAAATTCCTGTGGGGATTATCGGGCAGCAAGTCATAGATCTTACCGTCAGCGTTTTGATCTCCCGGATAGAATTCTGAATAGGGCTGGGCTGACATATAGTAGCCGGTGCCGCTGAGCTGGAAGCTCAGGGGCAGGTCCACGATTCCCATGACGGATATCCGGTGGGTTCTGTCATAGGCATTCGGGCCGTACATCTTTTCCCAGCGGTCGTCCTCGTTGTCGAATGTCCCGGTCTGTTCTGTCTCCACATCCGACCAGGAACGGCTCAGTGTGTAAGCCACATCCAATGACCAGCCGTTGGAATACCGCTTGGACATGGTCACGTACAATCCTTTGTAGTCGCTCCTTCCGTTGGGCCTCCAGACAATGTCATCGGCAATTGACATATCCTCTCGCAGACCTCCCGTTCCGGGAATAATGATATTGTCGTTTTCACCGCGGCTGAATTTGTATCCCTTGGTGTAGACCAGGTCGAACCCGAGGGAGAGGTCGGTAACAACCTCTCTTTGGAAACCGAGAGTGGCCTGCATGGTGTAGGGATAAATCATCCCAGCATCGCTTCTGTAAGTGGTGATCGGAACATCGATACCTGTGGGGGGGACAAAGGGATTGGGGACACTGGGATCTGGATATCCGGGAAAAACTGTAACCTTCACAGCCAGCTGGTCCATGATGCCGACCAGCAGCCCGAGGTTGAGCTGAGGGTTCTGGGAATAGGTGCCGATGCCGCCTCTAATGGATGTTTTTCCGTCTCCGATAGGATCATAGCTGAAGCCGAACCGGGGGTTGAGGTGTCTGATGTCGAATGTCTTGTAATCCAGGAACTGTACGGTGTAGTAGTTGTACCTGAGACCGTAGTTCAAGGTCAACCTCTCGTTGACCCGCCAGGAATCCTGGGCAAAGAATCCCACTTCCCAGTAAGGGCTGTCGATCTGGGCGATATCGTCGCATGAGTAGAGTAACAAAGGGTAAGTGGCGAAATTGTTGGGGTCGAAGGGCGCATCTGTCTGAAAGACATAATACCCTGGCACATACTGCTGCACAAATCCGCCCATCTTGATATAGGAGGCATCGATGCCGAACTTGAGACTGTGATCCCCAGCGAATAGACTGAGATTGTCGACGAATTGATACCGCTTTTCCGGGACTTCCTGAGGAAGATTGGGGAACGCTCCGAATAAGCCCGATGGCCTCGCAACAAAGAATGTGTCGTCGTATTTTCCGTCCTCAATCGAATGATTCCCATACCAGTTGTCGGAGTAGAAGAGCCGAACCTCGTTCATGGCGTTGTCAGAGGGGTAATAGGTCCAGTTGATCTGGAATTCATGAGTCCGCTCCTCGGAGTTGTAACCGGTCGTATAGGTGTACAATCCGCCGGCGACGTAATCAAGTACGTCGGGTTTGTCCAGTGTGTAGCGGGCAAACATCAGGCTTTTGTCGCTGAATTGGTAATCAATCTTGGCCATGATCTGAGTGCGAGGCGTCTGATAAGGGTACGTGGTTCTTTCAACCAATGGCGACGTGACAGTGGTGTATTCTTCGTGCTTGATGCCTTCATAGATGGCGAAGAAATGGGCCTTGTCTTTGACGATCGGCCCTCCGATATAGGCTGACCAGTTGTAGTGTTTGAATTTGACGGCATCCTCATATTCTGACTTATCCAGCTCCCGGCCTTGATATCCGTCATGGCTGACGAAATAACCTGGGTCGTCCAATGACTCCAGCCTGGTAAAGAAAGCGAGCCTGCCCCGGAAGTCGTTGGTGCCCGACCGGGTGATGGCGCTGCGGATCATGCCGCTGGCATTGCCGTACTCGGCCTCGTACTGGTTGGTTATGACCCGGAACTCCTGGATGGCGTCGGCCGGAATCTGTGACCGGAGCGTATTTCTTCCCACCCATTCGTTGGACACGCCGTCTGTCAGAATCTCTTCCGAGCCGAGCGGCTGGGCGTTTGACCTCGCGTTCGCACCCGCCTCGATGGCTGTTCCGGCCTTCATGGAGGTGAGAGCACCGTAATCCCTGTCCAGAAGCGGCAGGGAGTCGATCCTGTTCCTGTCGACAACCGCGCTGACTTCGGCCTTGGTCACCTCGACCATGGGCGATTCGGCCACAACCGTCACTTCCTCCTCCAGTGTAGCCGCAGCGAGCGTGAAGTCGATCTTCAACTCCGCTCCGATAGCTAGAGTCAGCCCCTTCCTGATCTTGGTCTGGAACCCGGCCAGACTCACTTCTCCCTCATATTTCCCGGGACGAAGACCGGAGAGCCGGTAGAATCCGTCTTCTCGAGTGACCGTGCTTCTTTCGAATCCGGTCATCCTTTCATGGAAGGTCACGTTTGCTCCGGGCAGGGGAGCTCCGTCCTCATCCGTGACTACGCCCTCTACCGTCACCAGCGTCGTTTGAGCGAGAACATCGCCCCCGAGGAGAAGGCAGGCTGCGAGCAGGGTTGTGATGAAGAAAAGTTTTTTTGGATATTTCATATATCCCTCCTTCTTTTGGTTAATCCTTTGCCCCTTTCCTTTTTTTTCGTTTTTCGTACTTCCTGATGTCCACCTCCTTATTCCTGATTTGGCTATTCTAATCGGCATGATCGTTACCGAGAAAGCCCTTTCCCCAATGGGTTTTGATGACCTCTTCCGCAGCCTGGATGTCTCTTTTTTCGATGGCGTTCAAAAGTTCAATGTGATCCCGGTAGGATTTGTAGAACAGAGAGGAGGAGCCATCGCCGCTGTCGGCCAGAAGAAATATCTGGTTGGCGCAGAGCGTGTATTTCTCCCCCATGTTGACCAATGATTTATAGAGAAGGCTATTCCCGCATTTCTGCCAGAGTTTTTCGTGGATATCCAGGTTTTTCCTGACATAGGCATGGATGTTCTTCTGTTTGTGCCAACGGCCCATTTGATCTGTCATATCTCTGATGTCCGCAATGTCGGCATCGGTCAGCCTCGGAAGCGCCTTTTTGAGGGCAAAGGCATCCAGCAGGCGGACGATTTCAAAAAGCTCGTCGATTTCCTCGAGAGTGAGAGAGGCGACGATAACGTCCTTCCGGGCGTTGATGATGAGATATTTCTCGGCAGCCAGCCTTTGGAAGGCCTCCCTTACGGGAGTGGTGCTGACTTTGAAAAGCTCGGCAATCTCCCTTTCCTGGATTCTCTGGTTTGGCTCCAGTTCGCCCTCGATGATCGAGTTCTTGAGATACTTGTATATGGTTTCGCTGATGGTGGAGGGCAACTCCGGTGTTTTGTTATCCCCTAATCGCATGCTCTTCATCCCACTGCCTATAGCAAATATGCTGCAGCAAACGGCGGACTTAAAGAGTTATCCCTTAATGCTTCTGTACTTAGGTCCCGTTAAGACATCCATCCCGCAAGTATTGCTTAAATGCTCTTTATTTTAGTATGCAAATATTGTACCAGGTTGTATTTTCTCCTCTAAAATAGCTATCTGTAATGTTATCATATAGTTAAAAATAGTGAAGGTCTCAGAGAAAGATCGAAACATCCAAATAATTGGATTAATTCCCAAAAAATTGGATTCTTTAGAGCGTTTTTGTGAAGTTTTATGGTCAAAAAGGGTTTTTGACGTGATTTTTGCCGTGGATAGATTTAAGAAGAACAAGCGAGAGTAAGGATGATAATCGAAAAAAGAATTAGACAAAAAAAAGGGGGAATTTCTTCATAGAAATTCCCCCTATGAGATTCTACGTTATGTGCAGCAATTAGAAGTCGAGGCGGACTCCAAACTGAAGAAGTCGAGGATCAGCGGCAGCCGTGGGCTCTCCGAATTGATCTGTGTCATATCGATTATAGACAGCGGCAAAATTGTTTTTGTTAGTGGCATTGTAAGCTTCGGCAAAGAATTGCAAACGCATTGAACTGATGTTTAAGAACCAGGATAGTCTGAGGTTCAAACTGAAGTAGTCGTATCCTCTGCGGCCATTGCGGTTGTCATCCACCATATCCGTATTCGTCCCGTCTAAATTCACATCGGTGACATAGAGGGCATTGAAGGGAAGTTTGGACTGGTAGAATAGAGTGCCGCCCAACTGGAATCTCAGGGGCAGGTCAACGACTCCGGCCACAGATATTCTGTGTCGTGCGTCGTTGTGGGTCGGGCCCCACATCCTATCCCAAATATCCTCTTCGTTATCTAACTGCTGGGTTTGTTCCGTCTCGACATCGGCTTTGGAGTCAGCCAGAGTGTAGGAAAACTCCATAAGCCAGCCATGGGAGTAGCGTTTCTTAAAACTCAAGTAGAGAGCTTTGTACTCCGTCTTTCCGCCATCGGTGATTTTCCAAACATTCTGCTTCGTCATATCCGGTCGGATAAAGGAAGTCCCTGGGATGATAGCGTTCGCATTCTCCAGCCTCATCATCCGGTAACCTTTGGCATAAATCAGATCGGCTCCGATAGAAATGTCCTGAATAACTTCTCTTTGAACACCAAAAGTTCCTTGAACCGTGTAGGGCGCTACGGCCCCTTCTTTGGGAATGTATTCATCCAGTGGTATCTCGCCTGAAATGGGAGGTAAAAAGGGATTCCCAGCAAATGCATCAGGATAGCCCGGGAACAAGAGAGTTTTTATCTCCCATGATCCCAGGAGGCCGGCAATGAGCCCTGCGTTCAGCATCGGATTCTGGGTATAGCTTCCGATTCCGCCTCTGATGACGGTTTTTCCGTCGCCGACAGGATCCCAGGTGAAACCGAACCTTGGATTCAAATTATGGATGTCCCATTTGGCGATATCTAAACCCGAGATAGTATAGAGGCTGTACCTGAGGCCGAAGTTGAAGGTTAGACGGGGGCTTAGCCTCCAGGAATCTTGGATAAAAATACCATGTCCGGAATAAGGCGTGTCGAAGGCCGTATCAGATTCGTTATAGATGTACATGATTGGATAGGTGGCGAAAACGTTGGCATCAAAGGGCTCATCCGTCTGGAAGATAAAATAACCGTCACTGTACTGATCGACATATCCATCCAAAGGAGTCCAGGAAAGCTCGAATCCCATCTTGATGCTGTGATCTCCGGCAAAGATGCTGAAATTGTCGACGAACGAAAACCTTTTTTCTTGTGTTAGCTGTGGCATGTTAGCGAGTTTGCCAAAATATCCGGAGGGCCTTGCGATAAAAGGCTCACCCGGGCTCACGGCATTTGTCCACTCGTCCCTGGTGGAGGCATAAATGACGCGGGCCTCATTCATGGTGCTGTCCGATGGATAGAGAGTCCAGTTGGCCTGGAAATCGTGAACGGTCCATACATCATCGATCCCCAACTCCTTGGATCCCAGCCCACCCGGACCGATGTTTCCGTATTTGTTGTAGTCCAGGCCGTAGCGGAAAGTGATCAGATTCTTCTCGTTGAGCTGAAAGTTAAGCTTGGCCATTATGCGGTGGGTATCTGTCGGCGTTTCGACGGATTCTTTGGGGACAAGGGGAGAGGTGATGGTTGCATACTCGCTGCGTTTAAAACCGTCATAAGCGATGAAAAAATGGGCCTTATCCTTAACGATCGGTCCTCCTATGAAGCCGGCGAGATTCTTGTGATTGAACGGGGGCTTTTGTTGCTCATCCTTGGGTAGTTCTGGGCCGTTGTATCTGTCATGCTTGACGAAGTAATTGGCGGAATCAAAGGCTTCGTCCCTGTAGAAGAAAGCGAGCCTGCCTCTAAAGTCGTTTGTTCCCGACCTGGTTAATGCGCTTCTGACCAGCCCGCTTGCGTTTCCGTATTCGGGGTCAAACTGGTTGGTGATTACCCGGAATTCCTGGATGGCGTCGGCCGGAATCGCAATTCGGGTGATGTTTGTCCCGGTCCATTCATTGGAGACTCCATCAATCAGCAACTCCGAGCTCCCTCTAGGTTGGGCAGCTGTTGTCACCCCTTCATAGGCGCTTGAGGCTGAACCTGCCTTGATTAGAGACAGCGAATCCCAATCGCGGTCGAGGAGCGGAAGGTCTTCGATGTATTCACGGTCGACAACGGAACTGATTTCTGATTTGGTCACCTCGACCATAGGCGATGTGGCGGTGACCGTTATCTCTTCTTCTAGAGTTGCCGGTTGAAGAGTGAACTTGATGGTGACCTTACCTCCGACATTGAATGTCAGGCCTTTTCTTAATCTTGTCGCAAATCCCTGGAGGTTCACTTCCATCTCATAGTTTCCGGGCGGGATACCGGTCAGGCGGTAGCTCCCGTCTGTTTGGGTCACGATGGATTTCGTGTATCCTGTCTCCGGGTTTCGCGCGGTAACTGTAGCTCCAGGAAGAAAATTGCCGTCCTCATCCACGACTGTTCCCTCGACGGTTACCATAGTCCTCTGGGCAAATGAGGTGCTGCCGCAGAGCAGGAACGCGAGGGTGAGAACAGTCAAGCTGAAGAAAAATTTTTGTGTCTTTCGATTAATCATATATCCTCCTTTTTTCATTTTAATCCTCAAGTTAGTCTTTTTTTTGTGTTTTCGTATTTCCTTATTAATCCCTCCTTGTTAAGCGTTAATCTATTCTAATCGGTATCTCTATAACCGGAAAGCTCTGCTTGTTGATAGGGGTGAGGTTGAGAAACCGTTGGTGTCCTTTTGGCCGACTATAACATATATGCTGCAGCCAATAGAGAATTGATGTGTTTTTTGGCGTTGTCTAGTGAATTTGCACAGGCTGTATATGTCCATACCACTATTCTTAGATTTATTTTGCAATTATCATACCAAATTCAAGGTCCAACGTAATTTTTTATAATTTTATTGATATCAGCGAGTTAGTATTTTTTTTAATGGATAAAAAATTTATGGTGATTAACAATATGTAAAAAAATCTTCAAATAATTGATTTTTAATCCAAAATAATGGATTATTTCTTGAAAGGTCACCGGATTAGAGTCGAAATTTCCAGTATTGATTTTCCCTCTTTAACCTCAATTTAAACACGGGTAAGAATCCCTGCACGTCTACCGGGACGGTCGAGGCCAATCAAACCATTTATCATGACTCCCGGCATCCATCCCATATCGTGTTGCCTGTGATTAGAACAAGATAGGGTGTTCGCCAAATTTTTGACAGCGCTGCCGTATCAATTTACAATAGGGATGGGATATGGAAAAGAATGGCCAAGAAGAACAAGAAAAAGCGAAGGGGACCAAAGAAGAAAACATCCCAGACACCGCCAGCAAAAATAGCCTCTTCATCCGAACAGCAAAAACAGAAGGAATCACGCAAAACAGAGTCACTCAAAAAAAGCCCGAAAAAGATTTTACTGTATATCCTCCCTTTTGTCGTTCTCGCAGTTGGTGTGATTCTCATTATTGTTCTAACAAAAACAGATAAATCCAAACTGAATGTCATCCGCGACAGCGAATTGAATGTCCTCCTTATCACTTTGGATACTACCCGGGCCGACAGGATCGGTGTCTATGGTTACGCCAAAGCAAAAACGCCCAATCTGGATACATTAGCTCAAGAAGGTATTATGTTCACGAACGCCTACTGTCAGGTGCCGCTGACGCTACCCTCCCATGTTTCAATTCTGACCGGAACATATCCTATCTATCATCATGTCCACAACAACGGTTATTACTATCTCAATCCCGACCTGGTAACAGTGGCCGAGATATTCAAGCAGAACGGATTTCATACATCGGCCTTTATAGCGGCATACGCTTTGGATTCCAGTTTTGGTGTCGATAAAGGTTTTGACCTGTTCGATGATAATATGGCCGAAGACCAGTTGGTTAAAGTTGTTGACTCTGAAAGAACCGCGGATAAAGTCTTTGAAGCTTTCTTTCGATGGTTCGATGAAAATCATGCCGGGAAATTCTTTTCCTGGGTTCATTTTTTTGATCCGCATTCACCCTATGTGCCACCCTCTCCGTACAGGGAAGAATTTGCAAACAGCCCTTATGATGGCGAAATTGCTTTTATGGATTTTTATGTGGGTAAGGTTGTTGAAAAGTTGATGGAAAAAGATGTCTTCGACAAAACCCTTATTCTGATTGCTGGCGACCACGGAGAGGCACTGGGGGATCATGGAGAAATCGATCATGGACTCTTTTTGTATGAATCCACGATGAAAGTCCCCTTTATCATCTCGGCCAAGGGCCATCTCCCTTCGGGATTAGTTGTCGATTCCGCTGTGCGGTTGATCGATATAATGCCTTCGCTTTTGGATATGGCCCACATTCAGGTTCCCGAGGAAATTCAAGGAAAAAGCCTCCTTCCATTCATGATCGGGCAAAATAGCGAAGATCTGCCTTCTTATATTGAAACGATCTACCCAAGGGAAAACTATGGCTGGTCAGAGCTTATTGGTTTGATCGATGACGGCTGGAAATACATCCAGGCCCCCAAGCTAGAACTGTATAATCTTAAAGAAGATCCGGCAGAGATGAGAAACCTCGTAAGCAGCGACGGCCAGAAAGCACGCAGCATAAAAGAAAAATTAGAGAGGCTGATAGCCGATAAGAGTTCAAAGATCGATGCCAGTAGAAAAAATGTTTCGCAGGATGAATTAGCCAGGTTGAGGTCTCTCGGATACATTGGAGGAGGAACGACTGAGAGGACGGCAACCAAGCTGTCCGATCCTAAAGACCGGATAGATGAATACAAAAAACATTACCAGGCCAGACAATTTGAGGAGAGAGGCGATTATTTGAGCGCCGCCGGTATTTACGAAGAAATTCTTGAAAAAGATCCAGATTTTGAGTGGACCCTTATCCACCTAGCCAGGATGTATACCTACTTGAATAGAAATGAGGATTGCTTCGCATTGCTCGAAGAAGCCAGCAAAAAAAATCCCCGTTCTTTTCTACTTCTCTCCTCGTTGGCGAAATTTTACACATGGGCACTTAAGCCGGAAAAGGCTTTTGAAGCAAGCCAGGCTGCATTGAGGCTCAACCCCCAATATCTTGACGGATGGATCCTCTCCGCGATGTCTAAGTTTGACCTGGGCGAATACCGGGATGCCGTAGGATTCTTCGAGAAGGCCCTGGAGCTCGAGCCGGAGAACAAGCTTTTGCGCATAAAGTATGCCTATTCCTTGGGGGTTGTTGGCAGGACGAATGAGGCGCTTGGACTATTTAACGGACTTCACGAAGAATATCCGAACGATGCTAAGGTTTTTTCCGGTCTTGGATTGGCCTACAAGTCTATAGGGGAAATCGACAAGGCCCGAGAGTATTTAAAACAAGCAGTTGAGCTTGATCCTTCTCCTAAAAGCTACCTGGATTATGCAACCATCCTAGAGGGAGCTGGAGATCTAAAAGAAGCCATCCGCTATATCAAACTGTACCTGGAAACTTCTCAAGAAGGAGATACCCCTCAGAGACGTAAAGCCCAGTATGCATTGACTGAATGGCAGAAACGGATTAAATGATCCGGATCTGCCCCTTCCATTTTTGACAACTATCTGCTCCTATGATATGAGAACCACGGAATCTTAGATGGGAGGCGTTGTCATGAGGAAATCACGATTGGTAGCCCTTGTCGTTCTTTTCGCTTCGGGGTTTGGATCGTTCTTATTCGGGCAAACCCAGGAGGAGCTTTTAAAACAGTTCGATGCCTATGTGAAAAAGGCACGGATAGAATGGAGCGCACCTGCCGTGGCCGTATCGATCGTCAAAGATGACAAGGTGATCTTTGCCAAAGGCTACGGTGTTCATGACGCAAAAAAAGGTACCCCGGTTGATGAATTCACTCTTTTTGCCATTGGCTCATCCTCAAAAGCCTTTACAGTTGCGGCTGTTGGCCTGCTGGTCGATGAGGGAAAACTTGATTGGGATGATAGAGCAATCGAGCATCTGGCCGATCTGGTTCTATTTGATCCGTGGGTGACGCGAGAGCTCAGAGTCCGTGATTTGATGTCCCATAAGATCGGCATCGAGCGGTCGGATTTACTCTGGTATGGGACGGACTACAGCCGAGATGAAGTTCTTCATCGCCTCCGTTACATTCCCCCTATGGTCAGCTTCCGGTACAGGTATGGCTACAACAATCACATGTTTCTTGCCGCAGGCCAGGTTGTGGCCGCTTTATCGGGGAAAAGCTGGGATGATTTTGTCAAGGATAGAATCTTTAAGCCGCTGGGAATGAAAACAAGCAACACCAGTACTCTGGATTTGAGCGAATCGACGAACGTGGCCACCCCGCATGCCTATGTCGACGGGAAAGCTCAGCCGATTCCATGGAAAAATATCGACAATGTCGGGCCAGCGGGTTCCATTAATTCCAATGTCATGGAGATGGCTCAATGGGTGAGGCTGCAGTTGGGGAAGGGAACATACGAGAACAAAAATCTTCTCAAACCTGAAACAGTCAAAGAGATGCATTCCCCGCAGACCGTGATACCCAAGGGTAAATGGCTATCTTCGACTAGCCCTGTCAACCACATGATGATTCCCGAATCCCATTTTTTTCTGTATGGATTGGGATGGTTTCTTCAGGATTATCACGGACGGAAGATCGTTCATCACGGTGGCTCGATCGATGGGATGAGGTGCTTGGTGGCCATGATACCGGAGGAAAATTTGGGCGTTGTGGTTCTGGCCAATGTCAATCCGACATCTCTCACCGAATCTCTTCCGCTAAAGGTTTTTGATCTTTTTCTGGGAACAGGAAAAAGAGATTGGAGTGCGGAAATGCTGGCCGGCATGACAAAAGTCCTAGCCAGAGGGAAGAAAAGACGGGAAGAGATCCAGGCCTCAAGAGCGACGGGGACAGCGCCTTCGCTCGATTTGGCGGAATATGTGGGACTCTATGAAAACAAGGCTTATGGTGAAGCGAAAATCGAATTAAAGAACGATGAACTGACGCTTCAAATCGGCAAAATCAAAGGCCCGCTCGGTCACTGGCATTATGATACGTTTGTGCTGGGGCTGCCATCATCTCTATCGCCGGGTTTCATGGCAACATTCACCCTGAATGCCAGGGGAAAAGTGGATGAGCTCCGGCTGTCTGGAATTGGGGATTTCAAAAGGGCTCCTAAAACTTAGGAATGAGCCATTCAAATCGATCTGATATTTGGCTTTCCAGGAGGCGCAGTCGCCTTCATTTGACAAAATGTCGGTGATAATTTATAGAAACTGGTTCGGATCCAAGATTATATCGATTAAAATCAGGTTAAAACAAAAGGAGGTCTTATGAGACGAAAATTTATTTTGGTGTCGCTGTGTGTTGTCATAACAGCGGTGTTGTGTGTTTCCTCCTTACAGGCGACTAAGAAGGAGTCGGTTGTTGCGCTTGTGGGAGGGACCTTGATCGATGGAACCGGTGCTCAGCCGGTCGCCAATGTCACAGTGCTCATCAAGGAGGATAAGATCGAAGCGGTGGGGCCTTCGGCTCAGATAGATATCCCCGGGGATGCTGAAACAATCGATGTCTCAGGCAAATGGATTCTTCCCGGATTCATCGATTGTCATATTCATCTGGGATATCCCTTCAGCACTATGGCTTATTTTACGGATACGGATAGCTTGGCCACTATCCGAGCGCTCAAGATTATGAATGATTATTTAAGGTGCGGGGTGACTTCGGTGAGAGATGTGGGATCTCCTGTTGAACCGCTGCAAGCCCTGATGGCTGCCGCCCAACAGGGCTTTGTCGACTCGATTCGTCTCAATCCCTGCGGTTACCTTATCACGGTCACCGGAGGCCACGGGGACGGGATGAATGGCGCGCTGGCTGTTAACGGGCCATGGGAATTCAGGGCTGCTGTTCGGGACATGTTCAAGATGGGGTTTCGTCACATCAAAATTTCTCCGACATTCACTTTGGAGGAAGTTAAGGCAGCCGTGGATGAAGCACACACCTTGGGCATTCCCATAACGGCCCACGGGGGAGGACAATCAGATACGACGCCAACAACGATGACCAAAGTGGCCGTCGAAGGAGGAGTCGATTGCATCGAGCATCTCAACGAGATGGAAGTGGACGTGCTCGACATGATGGCTGAGAAAGGAACCTACAATGTTCCGACCATGGCCGTTTACAGGGAGCTATACAGAGCTAAAATGGTTCCAAAGTCGTTGGTGGATTACCGAGGGTGGGCTCTTGAAATGCATGAGACACTTTTCAAACAAGCCAGGGAAAGAAAGATTCTGATGGGGATTGGTACAGATTCCGTGGGCCCGTTCATGAAGAAACTTCCGGGCATTTACTTCACAGAGATGAAATATTTTGTCGAGCTTGGTACGACGCCCATGGAGGCCATTGTCTGTGCCACGAAGAATGGAGCCATTATCCTCGACAAAGAAAAGGAATTAGGGACGATCGAAGCGGGTAAACTGGCCGACTTACAGATTCTGGGGGGAGATCCCCTGGAGTCCTTCGATGTGCTGGGAAAACCTGAAATGGTGATGATCGGAGGCAAAATTCACGAATTCAAATAACTGAGGCCGGTCTCTTTAGCTTCCGTATTGATCGGGGATCAACTTTTCTTTGATCCCGCATAAACCGGATCTATCTAGTCTTTGAATCTATTCGCGAGTGAACTCCAGGTTTTTGACTCTGCCCGCATCCAGGCTAAAGCCAATGACCCTGTTCTGAGAATCGCGCTTAAATGTGATCTTGAATTGCGCCGCGACAAAGGTGTCCTCTGCGGTCATTTCCAGCTGAACAGCAGGATTCTTTCTGACTGTTACGGATAGAGCTTTTCCTGTGTGCCGCAGGGCATAGGTTGTATCAAGTTCTTCACTGTAGTACTCACCTTCGTATTTTTTCAGTTGTGTTGCGGGCGGCGATTGGATTTCGATTCTCTCTGCCTTGATTTCCATTCCGCCGACCTTGATGATTAACTGAGAGGTGCCGCCTGTCTCGTCCTTCTGGAAGGTCATCTCCGCCCCGGTTTTTTCATTCATAAAGCGCGTTTCTGAAAGGGGCAGAAGTTTCATTTCAGGTTGTCCTGTGATCTCTGCAATGAGTTGGTCACCTTCCTTTGAGATCGTGACCACAGGGCCTATATCCAGCCTATATTTTCCCGCGTATGATTCGAGGATTGCAGGTTCGATAGAGACGGCTTCAACTCCCTTTTTTTCCGCTGTCGCATCAGATGAGGGTTTATCTTTAAAATGGTCGGTGAGAAATATATCCGCTATTTTTTTACAAAAATCGTTCGGGTTGAAATTGACCAGATTGCTGAGACAGATGACAGTGAGTTTTTGGTCGGGGAAGCGAATCATCTCTGTCCGGAAGCCCAGCATGCCGCCCCCATGGCTGATGGTCTTGAGGCCTTTATACTCGCCATGCATTAGGCCAAAAGCGTAATCGAGCTCCTCCCCGTCATTAAGTTTTCCCCGGGTGAGCATGAGATCGATGAAACCCTCTCCGCCGACTTTTTTGTGATAGAAATTCTGATCCCAACAATAGAGGTCTTCGACTGTGGTCAGCAGGTCTCCATCCCCGACAGCATCAAAGTTTTTGAGAAACCGCTTATAGCCTTTTATGTCTTTTTTCCCGTCCTTTGCTTTGCCCTCTTTCTCGTCTTGTTCTGGCTTTTTGTTATCTTCGTCCTCAATTGGCCGATAGCTGATGACTCTATTTTTGACGACCAGTGACCGATTGTCGTTAAAATGGGTGTCCTTCATTCCTAGTGGTTTAAAGATGTTCTCTCCTGCGTATTCTCGGAGGGTCTTGCCGCTTACTCTCTTAACGAGTTCCGCCAGGAGAACATAGCCGGAATTGCTGTATGTGTATTCTTTACCCGGAGTAAAGTTAAGGGATTTTTGTTTCACTATCCATTCGACGGCTGAATCGTTGTTGAAATAATCCTCATAGCTCAATCCGGCCAGGGCCATGAGGCCGAGATAGTCACGGATACCGCTCGTGTGGTGGATGAGGTGCTTCACTTTAATTGGCGTCCCATAGTCGGGAATCTCTGGAAAGTATTTGCGAATGTCGTCCTCGTAGCCGAGTTGCCCTTTTTGAATGAGGAGAGCGATACAGGCTGCCGTGAACTGTTTGGATGTGGAGGCGATGTAGATGACCGATTGGGGCGTCATGGGGATGTTGTAATCGAGGTTGGCCATCCCGTAGCCATTGGCATAGATGAGCTCACCGTCCCGGATAACACCCACTGCGCATCCGGGCGAATCCGGTTTGTCCCATTCGGCAAAAAGTTTATCCACTCTTTCAAACCGCTGGTCATTTGCGGTCTCGGTCTGAGTACTCGTGCATGATGAGCAGATAAGAACGAATATTACTGCCAGTAAAGTCCACGTCAATGATGGCTGTCTCCTCATGACGCCTCCTTCGTTACGCTTTGTGAACAAAATTGTAAAATTTGATTAATCATCAAAAAACAAATATCAATATTTATTTTCTTCTCAAGACTTTGCCCGGTTTAGCGCCGGTGTGGGCCTTGTTTTTGAACACGATCTGCCCGTTGACCATGACACACGCGATCCCTTCTGGCGGAAGTGTGGGATTACGGAAGTCCGCTTTGCCTTTGATGGTTTGGAAGTCAAAAAGAACGATGTCCGCATAAGTGCCCGGCTTGAGCACCCCCCGGCCCTCGATCCCGAATCTCCGGGCAGGAAAAGAGGTCGCTTTTTCGACCGCCTCCTCGAGGCTTGCAATGGCCATATCCCGGATATAATGGCCGAAATAGTGAGGGTAGAGACTGTAGGCCACAGGAGGCGGTGTTTGGCCTTTTTCGGGATCGGCTGGGAGGGCTTCCGTATCTGTTGAGGGCATGGCTCCTGAATGCCTCAGGAAGGTCGCGTTCATGATGTCCGTTCCTCTCCGGTCGAGGAACTGCACCCAGGTTATCTCAGGGTCTTCGACCAGGATATCGAAGATCGTTTCCAGGGGATCCGAACTTTTGGCCTCGGCAATATCTCCCAGGATTTTTCCCTCATAATCAGCGTTCTTGCTCGATACAATGCGGAAGCAGTTGAACCAGTAGGGATCCACCAGGGTGTGGACCATCCCCAATTTGAGCCGGGCGCATTTATGAACTCTTCTCAGCCTCTCTCTAAATTCTTCGGTCTTGAGCCGTTCCACAAACTCCTCTTTTGAAATGCCGTGTACCCACTGCAATCCCTCCACTCTTCTGGAATAGAAGGCATCGATGAGTTTGCTCTCGTTGGCGATGCTGTCTGCCGTGGCGATGACGTCGAATGTCAGGTCAACGCCGTTATCCCTGGCCTTATCGAACACCCAGAGTGTGGCCTTGGCTGCAGCTTCCTCCAAATATTCGGGATGCGGCTGTGGGATGCGGAAAACATTCGCCACATGAGAAATATGTACAGGTAGCTTGGCTTTCTTGCCGACCTCTATCGCTTCGATGACTCCGTTGTAGAGGCCCACCCAGACGTTTTCCGGAGATCCCAGGTATCTGCCGTAGGAGACTTCTTCCGGGTTGCCTGTAGGCCAGTCACTGTTGTTGTATCTGGTGTGTGTGGCGTAAATTCCCCCGTACCTGGCCGCAACTCCAGCCAGAGCGATGACTTCAGACGTCTCGGAAAAATTTCCCGGAAGATAATCGAGACCTGTGGAGATGCCGAAAGCACCGCTTGTCATGGCTTCTTCGACAAGCGCTTTCATCTCTTCGATCTCTGCGCTGTTGGCTGTTCTCCTGAAGTCATTCCCCATAACACAATATCTCACTGCTCCGTGGCCGACGAGAGGAACAAAATTAATGGAAGTACTAGCTTGATCGAGCTTGGCCAAGTATTCCCCGAAAGTTTGCCAGTCCAGCGTGAATCCCAAATCCTCTTCTTTCATCCCAAATCCCTGCCAGACAAAAAACTTATCAGACCTGGGAGCCAGAGAGATGCCGCAGTTGCCGCCGACAAAAGTCGTCACACCCTGCATCACGAGATTCTCTGCCAGGGGGTATTTCAAGATAGAGGCGTCGGCGTGATTATGCGGATCGATAAATCCGGGAGAAGCGATGAGACCTGAGCCATCTATGATAACACCGGCCTTCCCTGATACCTTTCCCACCTGGACTATTCTCTCGCCCTTGATGGCAATATCTCCTTTGAAAGCTTTGCTCCCTGTTCCGTCGACGATGGTCGCTCCCCTTATGATCACATCATGTTGATCGGAGGAGGCAAAGGTGACAGTTGACATCAGAAAAAGGGAGGACAGGAAAAGAGAGAAAAAATTTTTAACACTTTTCTTTGTCATCATCATTCCGCCTCTAAATGGATTCAAACCTACATAAAAGAACTATCTAAACTATATCTGTTCCAATCCGAAGTCAAGCCGCAAATAGGGGTTGCGCTAACAGGTGATACGCAGAGAGCTTCTCATCGTAATCCGAGAACATCATACCCGATTCTGAATTATGTATGGAATTTTGGCATTCATTGAGTGTGATGTCTCCCGATTTCCAATTTTAAAGGGCAAATGTTGAGACGCGACCCCTTAGTGTGATATATGTTTGCTTTGTTTGAAGAGTCAAAAATGAGCAGTAAGGAGGTTAACATGAAATCCAAACCTGCAGGTGTATGGTTGGGTTGGTGCCTGATGGTTCTCTGTGTTTTAGGCATGCAGGCGCAGGTGACACGCGAAGATTATGCTCGTGCCGAGAGCTTCATGCCGCAGAATGTGATGGAGAGGCTTTACCGCATGAGCGTGACTCCGAACTGGATAGAGAAGACAGACCGATTCTGGTACAAGATCAACACAAGAGAGGGAAAAGAATTTATTCTGGTCCATCCGGCACTGAACACGCGCAAACATGTCTTTGACCATGTTCTCCTGGCTGCTTCACTCTCGGAAACAACGGGAAAAGCTTATGTCGCCTATAATCTTCCCTTCGACTCGTTCGAATTTGTGAAGGGAAAGAACACAATCCGGTTCGAAATAGATAAAAAGCACTGGCTTGTTGATTTGAACACCTACCAGTGCACCAAGGACGAGGATTACAAAAAACCCGAAGAGCACGAGCTCCACTCTCCGGATGGGAAGTGGGCCGCCTTTGTCAAAGAGCACAACCTCTACGTGAGGCCGCTTCCCGAAGGAGACGAAATTCAACTCACCACGGATGGCGAGCCTCACTATGACTATGCCAAACAGACCGAAGGGAACACTTCGTTCATTACGAACAAAGTATCGGGCAAAAAATTGCCTCCTCTGGCGGCCTGGTCTCCAGATTCCAAGAAGATAATCACTCACAGACTGGATGAGAGGAAAGTCAAGGATTTCTACCTTCTCCAATCTGTACCATTGGATGGAAGTGTTCGGCCCGTTCTGCACATCTACAGATATCCTCTCCCGGGTGATGAGGATTTGCCTCTGGAAGAGCTGTATATCTTTGATGTTGAGAATAAAACACAGGTGAAAGTGGACTATGAAAAGGAGCTGTTGACTTTTGACACGTCCATTGAATCGAAGCGTGTCTGGTGGAGCAAAGACGCTCAGCGCCTGTATTATCTTTTTAAAGAGCGGGCTGACAAAGCCTATCGTCTGATTGAAATCGATGCCATCACAGGAAAGGCCAGGGAAGTGATGAAGGAAGAAGGCAAAACCTTTGTCGAAACGGCCTTAATGCTGTACTTAAACCGGCCATGTGTCAGGGATTTGAAGGATGAAAATGAAATCATCTGGTTTTCCCAGCGGGATGGCTGGGCTCATCTTTATCTCTATGACGCGAAAACCGGGAATTTGAAGAATCAAATAACCTCCGGTCCCTGGGTTGTGTTCGACATCAAGCATGTGGATGAGGGCGGCCGGTGGGTTTACTTCTCAGCTTTCAATCGGGAAAAGAATAGGGACCCCTATTACAGGCATGTCTATCGGGCCAAGCTCGATGGCTCACAGGTCCAGCTCCTGACTCCTGAGGATGCCGATCACAATGTGGCCTTCTCGGAATCAGGCGAATATTTCGTTGATTCCTATTCGCGGCTCGATCAGCCTCCCGTCTCTGTTCTTAGATCTTCCGACGGCAAGCTTCTCAGCACGCTGGAAGAGGCCGACATGTCCAATCTCATCGGCATGGGATGGAAATTCCCTGAGCGCTTCAAAGTCAAGGCCGCTGATGGTGTGACCGATATTTACGGGATGATCGTCAAACCCATAAGCTTTGATCCGGAAAAGAAATATCCGGTCATCGATGCTATTTACCCGGGTCCTCAGATTATCCGGACGCCCCCATCGTTCAATGTGATGTTTAACAGTTGGCTCTGGGAGCCCATCGCTATGGCCGAGCTGGGGTTCATAGTCGTCACCATCGACGGCCGGGGCACTCCTTTTCGGTCCAAAGCCTTCCATGATTTTTCCTATGAAAATTTCAAGGATGCCGGTGCGTTGCAGGACCATATTGCAGGATTCAGGCAATTGAGTGCGACGAGGCCGTATATGGATTTGAGCCGGGTCGGGATATTCGGTCATTCGGGAGGCGGTTTCGCATCGACCCGAGCCATTTTTTTGTATCCGGATTTTTACAAGGTGGCCGTTTCCTCAGCCGGGAACCACGACCAGAGAGGCTATAATGCCGGTTGGGGAGAAAAATACCAAGGGCTTCTAGAAGGCGATAACTACCTGGACCAGGTAAACGCCGGTATTGCCAAGAATTTGAAAGGCAAGCTTCTGCTGGCCTATGGTGATATGGATGACAATGTCCATCTTGCCCTTACGCTGCAGGTCGCGGATGCACTCATCAAAGCGAATAAAGACTTTGACCTGATGGTGCTTCCGAACGGCAATCATGGATTTGGTGCGGCCATGCCTTATTTTACGCGGCGGAAATGGGATTATTTCGTGAGGCATCTCCTGGGTGAGGAGCCTCCTAAAGAATATCAATTCAAAACACCGGAAAAATAAAGTTTTCATCATAATTGGAAAGCAGTGAGGAATTCTAATAAAGAACGATACACCTGAGGGATTAATTTCCAGGTAGCTGCACTCTTAGTTAGATTAGGTTTTGGTTAGTTCGATCAGATTTATAGAAACAAGGGAGGAGGATCATGAGAAAAGCACTATCCATTATTTTCTCTGCAGCCTTGATTGTCTCTGCTCTTTTTGCAGAGAAGGGAACACGGTTCCTGCATGAACCGGACATCCATCTGGACAAGGTTGTTTTTGTTCATGCCCAAGATCTGTGGATTGTTCAGGCCGGGGGCGGGATGGCCAAGCGATTGACCTCGCACAAGGGTATGGAAAGCAATCCCAAGTTTTCCCCCGACGGGAAATGGATCGCTTTCTCAGGGCAGTATGACGGAAACACGGGCCGCTCGCCGCGCTATCATGGCTGCACAGAGGTCTATATCGTGCCAGTTGAGGGGGGAGTCCCGAAGAGATTGACTTATCATCCTGCCCGGGATGTTGTCCAGGGATGGACACCGGACGGGAGGGTGCTCTTCAAATCACTGCGCTACAGCCGTGAACGGAAGTTCAATAAGCTGTTTGCCGTAAGTCCAAAAGGCGGCTTTCCCGAAGAGCTTCCTCTTCCGAGAGTCGAATTTGCCGATGCATCTCCAGATGGGGCCCATATTGCCTACAATCCCATCTACCAATTCTGGCAGCCCAACTGGAGGCGTTACCGGGGAGGCACGGCCCCGCCTGTCTGGATCATCGACATGAAGGATTATTCGCATGTGGAGATACCGCGAGATGACTCCAATGACATGTATCCGGCCTGGATCGGGAAGACGGTTTATTTTCTATCAGACAGAAACCGCTCCATGAACCTTTTTTCCTATGATACCGAAAGCGGAGAGATGGAGGAGCTTGTCGATCACGGGGATTCGGACATCAAGTATCTCTCCAGCGGGCCGGAAAAGCTCGTCTATGGTGTAGAGGGTTATCTGTATATATTTGATCCGGCCCAAGGTCAATCCATTCCGCTTTCCGTTCAGGTGCCCAGCGACCATCTCTTTGTCAGACCTCAATTTAAGAACGTTGCCAAAGAGATTGTGGACTTTGGTATCTCACCCTCTGGCAATCGGGTTGTGTTTGAGGCACACGGGGAAATTCTGACTGCCCCAGCCGCGAAAGGGGATGTGCGGAACCTGACACAGTCTCCAGGCGCTATGGATCGCTCTCCGGCTTGGTCACCGGATGGAAAACTCATTGCCTATTTCTCCGATGCCGGTGGCGAGTATGCGCTGTATATTGCGGATCAAATGGGGGCGAAGTCACAGAAAAGGATTGATTTAAAAGACCCGACATTTTTCTACAATCCTGTCTGGTCTCCGGACAGCAAAAAAATAGCTTTTACAGATAAGCATTTGAATTTGTGGATTCTGGATGTGGAGGAACCACAACCAGTTAAGGTCGACGTGTTTGTCGCCCAGTCCAGCCACGTCTGGTCTCCGGACAGCCAGTGGCTCGCTTATCAACGCTATCAGTTCAACCGCTACGGTGTCATCTGTGTCTATTCGCTCGAGAAAGAACAGGAATTTCAGATCACGGATGGGATGAGCGATGCGTCCAATCCTGTATTTGATAGAGAGGGAAAGTACCTGTTTTTTCTGGCGAGCACGAACACGGGCCCTATCAAGAGCCCGTTGGACATGTCCTCGAGGGATACACTGTTCGATTATGCCATTTACATCACGGTCTTAAGGAAGGATCTGTCTTCTCCCTTTGCGCCGGAAAGCGATGAAGAATCGGTCGAAGGTGTCGAAGGTGAAGAAGCGATGTCAGGAATGAGAATGTCGCTCCAGGCGAATAATGGGGATTTAGCTAAAGAAAAAGAAAAAACGAAGCACACAGAAAAAGATGAAGAAGCATCTAAAGAGAAAACAGCGGAAGAGCCTTTCCGTATTGATCTCGACGGCATAGGTCAGCGAATCCTTTCGCTTCCAGTTAAGACGAAATTATACACTCAACTTGCGTCGGGCGAGGGAGGGAGTCTGTTTTATCTGGAGAGTGCACCTATTTGGAATGGAGATGCTTATTTCCTCACAGGTGCGACCCTCTGGAAGTATGATTTCAAAGGCAGAAAGGCCGATGTTTTCCTCCGTAATGTATTAGGATTTCAGGTGTCTGCAGATGGGAAAAAACTGCTCTATCGCTCCGGAAATGACTGGGCCATCGTCCCGACTGCAGCAAAGCCGAAGCCGGGCGAGGGGAAAATCGATCTAACAAAGATGGATATCAAGGTCGATCCGCGGGCTGAGTGGGCTCAGATGTTTCATGAAGCCTGGCGTCTCAACAGAGATTTTATCTATGCCCCGAACATGCATGGTCTGGACTGGGAAGCCATTCATGCCAAGTATGAGAAGTATGTACCGGACCTGGCCCACAGGGGCGATTTGAATTATTTAATGAGTGTCATGCTGGGCGAGCTGTGTTTGGGACATTCCTATGTCCGAGGGGGCGATTTTCCGGAAATAAAATCCGTCTCAGGGGGTCTTTTAGGCGCAGATTATGAAATCGTCGATGGCTATTACCGGATCAAAAAGGTTTACAGCGGCCTGAACTGGAATCCGGATTTACGGGCGCCGTTGACAGAGCCGGGGGTCAATGTCAAAGCAGGGGAATACATCCTCAGAGTCAACGGGGAACCACTCAAGACGCCGACCAATATCTATTCGCTTTTTGAGGGAACGGTTGGGAAACAGGTTATCATTACCGTGAATGACCGGCCGGCGGAAGAAGGAGCGAGAGAGGTGACGGTTGTGCCCATTGCAGACGAAAGAGGTCTTCGTCATCGGGCCTGGATTGAAGGGAATCGGGAGAAAGTTGAGGCGATGAGCGGAGGTCGAATCGGTTATGTGTTCCTGCCTGACACGGCCCTGGGCGGATGGAAATACTTCAACCGCTACTTCTATGCCCAGCTTGACAAGGAGGGGTTGGTCATCGATGAACGGTACAACGACGGAGGACAGGCGGCTAACCACATCATCGATTCGCTGGCTCAGCCGTTGTTGAATTACTGGGCACCGCGCGAAGGGCCGGATTACACAACTCCCTTTGGCGCTGTTTTCGGGCCGAAAGCGATGATCATCAACGAGTACGCGGGGTCAGGCGGTGATGCCATGCCGTATTATTTCAGGAAGAGGAACGTGGGCCCGTTGGTTGGAAAGCGCACCTGGGGAGGGCTGGTCGGCATAGGCGGCACACCCCAGCTCATGGATGGCGGGTATGTCACAGCCCCTGGATTCGCCTTTTTCGATACGGACGGCCAATGGGATGTCGAGAACGTCGGCGTCGCACCGGATTACGATGTGGAACAGACGCCAGCGGAGATCATTAAAGGCCGTGATCCTCAGCTGGAAAAAGCCGTCGAGCTCGTGCTCGAAGCCCTCAAGACGAATCCCTTCAAACGCGCCAAACGCCCTGTTTACCCCAAACGATAATAAAGAGCAAAAAGGTGCCAGGCACCTTTTCTCCCCATATAAAAAAAAGGTGCCTGGCACCTTTTTCGCTTCCCGATGGTTTGAGCCGGATTAAATTATCCTCCGATCAAGTTGCTGATTAAGAGGCTTCCTATAACCAATGGAATGACGTATTTGATGAGGAATTCTCCAGTAAGGCTTGACCTTTATTCCTCTGGTACTTTGATTGGCTATGAGCATGAATTTTTTGATTCCGAGGTGCCATCCGACGAAAAGAGCCATGCTGAGACCGGCCAGAACCAAAAAAACGTTAGTTGCGATACTGTCGACGAAGCCGAATATAGTCTGACCGCCTAACTTGATATGATTCCAAGGGCCAAAGGAGAGTATTCCTGGCACTCCGATGATAAAGATGCCGAGAATTGTGAGCCAAACAGCCTTGGCCCTTGATTTTGTTCTATCCCACTTGAGCTCATCCATCACAAAACTGGAGATGCATTCTGTGTCGGCAATAGCCGATGTGTAGGCAGCCACTGTGACTAGAAAAAAGAACAGGATCCCGAAGGCAAATCCTCCGGGCATTTGACTGAATACGTTAGGCAGGGTGACAAAGATGAGCTCATATCCGGTGCCCGGATTTATGCCGAAAGCGAAAGCCGCGGGAAAGATGATGAAACCCGCCAGGAGGGCTCCAACAGTATCCATCAGGGCCACCCGGGTCGAATCCCCCGGAACATCGGCCTTTTTTCCCAAGTAGCTCCCGTAAACCCAACTGGCTCCAAAGCCTACACCTATGGAAAAAAACACTTGACCGAGGGCGACGAGAACAGCTTCAAAGCTGATCTTACTGAAGTCGGGCTTGAGGTAGAATTCGACTCCCTGTATAGCTCCAGGCAGGGTCAGAGAGTAGACGCCCAAAGCGATGAGAAGCAGGAACAGGATGGGCATGGCCACTTTGCTGAATGTCTCGACCCCTTTGACCAGGCCTCGGGAGACGATTATCCCCAAAAGGATAAGGCAACCAACCTGCCAGCCGATGACTTCAAGAGGGCTCTCTGTAAAATTGGTGTACATGGCCCGAATTTGTTCGGCACTCATACCCAAGTACTTGGCTTTTATGCTTTTAAACAAGTAGAAGGCCACCCAGCCCATCAGCATGGTGTAGTAGGCAAAGACAAAGATGACAGCGATTATCGCAAACCAGCCGCCGATAAACCATTTTGTTTTGGGAGCCAGTTTTTTGAACCCCGTTGTGATGCTGCTTTGGGATTCTCTTCCCAGGCTGAATTCGATGATGAAGAGGGGGATTCCGATGACAAAAAGGCATATGAGATAAAGAAGAACAAAGACGCCACCTCCGTATTTCCCAGTAACATAGGGAAAACGCCAGATGTTGCCCAGCCCGATGCTCCAGCCCGCAGCGGCCAAAACGAATCCCAATCGCGACTTCCAGGTCTCTCTCTTCATCTTATCCTAAGTTGTCAGACTTTGGTGGACAAGCCACACCTAAAGTAAAGGGGCCTGCAAGTTATCCACTTTATCAAAGTCTGGCTCCGTTATTTGCTAAAATGTATAGGTTTCAAATCCCGTTTTACAGGGTGGGCCTGCCGCGACGTGGATTTCGGGCGACTCGGAAAGCGTCATGATCATGCTGAAAGTGGTGATGTTGCCGTGCTCATCATGCCGGCATACGGGGTATTCGGGTGAATCATGGGAGCACAGTATAGATTTGACAGCTTCAACGGTGACCGGTGCTGACAGATTGATCAGCCTTTTTTTTAGTGTTTTAAAGCGTGTTTTGCTGTTGGCGATACCCTCTTTCAGCCGTTCTCTGAGGCTGGGTGCAATTTTCTCAGGATTGTCGATGCTGAGCCATATGTCGTCGTTCACGAGCGGATGATTTGTGTGGTAAACGTGTGGGGATCCGGGGTAGGGAATGAATTGACTGACCCTGTTGGCCGATCCCTCGAAACAGACTGCCCGGTCTTTGTTACCGAATGTATAGGCCTCTCCGCTGGCGTGTTTTACGCTTTTGATGAATTTAATGGCTTCATCGAGGTTTTGCCGGTAAAGGATGCCGCGGGCGATGAATATTGTCGCCAATCCCTGGGGCGATTTATTGAGTGTCATCGTCAGGGCATTCAAACAGACGCCTATAGAACGGTTGTTCATTCCGTAGACACCTGTCACTCCCGGGAGTGACAGGACCAGTTCTTCAAGATCTGAATCCTTGTGTTTGATATGAAAAAGGGTTTGATACCCATCCACGGCAGGACCCATATCGGCGTTTTGAGCTACTATGGTGGGATGGACTCCATCTCTGTTCACGCCCAGAACGCTACAACGGGATTTCTCCCTGTAATCGGGATTGATCCAGTTGTGACTCTGGAAGAACCACTCGGATTCATCCAGGAGATTCCAGGCAAACATGATCTTGAAATCAATACCTGCCCCTTCGGCAATTCCTTCGATTTCCGCAACGAGATGAGGCGTCCACTTTTGAGCCGCATCGAGAAACCCAGCCCCGTCTATAATCTGGCGGGCATAGTCCTCGGGGTTTCCTCCCGCTTCTTTGATCATTTCCGTAATGCTGCCCACCATTTCCCTGATTTCAGTCCTTAAGGCCTCACCGTGGATCCGACCTCTCTCTTTGGACGTGCCCTCCAGGACGAGATACTTCATCTCTTTGATAGGCAGAGTAGCTTCAGCAGTTGTTGTTTCTGAAGGGTTCGTCTTTTTACATTGGGTGAGGATCAACGGATTCAGCAACAGGCCAATACTGGCCAAGCTACCTTGTTCGAGAAAAGCTCGTCGCTTCATATTCTCTCTGTTTCACTCCGGACTGCCATTCTATCCAAGCGCACCGGTGAGATCAAGGATCAAGGCGATCAGCCTTGGGGGTCATTAGCGAAAGCGGATTGGGATGCGGTGTTTGGCGAACACGTCATCGACAGTTTCTCTCTCTTTAATGATCTCCGCTTCATTTCCGTTAACCAAGACCGTAGCTGGGCGGGGGATACCGTTGAACTGCGTAGAGCTAGTCTCGGCATACATTCCAGCGTCGAGGATGACAATGGGTTCTCCTCTTTTGACTGGGGGGAGAGGGCAGCCGGGCGAAAATACAGAATCGGCACACGTTTCTCCAACCAAAATGGTCTGTTCGGTTGCCTCGCGGTACATTCCCGTAGCCGGGAAGATATGATGGGCGCTCTGGCTTGTGTCGATGCGCATGAGATTGTTTGTGCTTGCGTCGAGATTTATCCAGGTCAATCCCATGTCTCTTTTGATAGCGCCTACGGTCGCCAAAAATAAGACGGCATTTCCGACGATATAACGGCCCGGTTCAAGCCAAAGCTCAGGGATAGGCAATTGCGCTTGTTTAAATTTTATTAATAAATTGGTGCAAGCTGCGGTTCCGTAATCTTCGAGGGGCGTTGGATTGAGCTCTAAAGATCGCGACTCTGGATCCCTTTCTCGGGGCCATCCACCGCCAATGTTTATAACTTTCGGTGTGAATCCCGTTCTACGATGAAGAGCGGAGGCCATCTCACCCAACATCTCTGCCCATATTTGGGTGAATCGGATGTCGTTGGCTGAACGGCCGATGTGAAAGTGGTATCCGAGGAAATCGATTCGTGGGGAATCGAGCATTTTCTGAATCACGGCCTCTGCAGCTTCCAAAGAAAAACCCCATTTTACCCGCTTCACATAATCTGCCAAATGACTGACGCCGAAATAATCCGATGTGATCGCGTTGTACTTTTCTGTATACACTTTGAGACGAATCTTGGCCCGTGCCGTCCTGTTGAGCTCTTCGGAGAATTGATTGATGAAGATGATCTCATCCACGGCATCGATATTGACGGCTACGCCCATTTCGACGGCTTTGCGAAGGAGTGATGGACTCTTATTGCTCCCGTTCAGGACGACCTTGGCTGGATCAGCCCCACCGGCAAAAGTGGCATGGAGCTCTCCTTCGCCAAAGCAATCTCCTCCGGCACCCTCCTGGTTCATGATGGCCCGGATAGCCAGGTTGTTGTTGGCTTTTATCGCGTAGAGGACGTTTATGGCAGAGGGCCAAAGCTCGGAAAAAACCCGGTAGACCCGCCGGTAATTTTCCCGCAGGGTAGCCTCGGAAACCACATAAAGAGGTGAACCATATTTATCAAGGAGATCTTTGGCGCAACATCCTTCGATCATCAGATCCCCTGAAGCGGCAACACTCAATTTATCTGTCTGAGTGCGCACCTTCATTAAATCTTCGGCCGGGATCCTCGGATGGAAGAGTTTCTTCATGGATAGACAGCCTGTTAACCTGCTATCTCCCGAAGGCTCTCTTCGATGATGGTGAGTCCTCGCTCGAGAAGATCATCGGGAATGGCTAACGGCATCAGCATCCGGATCGAATTCCCGTGGGCGCCGCAGGAAAGCAGCACGAGGCCTTTTTTATGGCAGAGATCGATCAGTTTCGTGGCATACTCTTTTGCCGGCTCTTGTCTTTCTTTGTCCTTTACCAAATCAAAGGCAAGCATGGCGCCCAATCCGTGCACACTGCCGACAATTACAAAGCTATTTTGCCAAGCCGCAAATCGGTCATAGAGTTTTTGCCCTAGAATGACGGATTTTTCGAGAAGGTTTTCCTCTTTGAATATTTCCAGGACAGCCAATGCCGCTCGGCAGGCCACGGGATTTCCTCCATATGTCCCTCCCAGGCCGCCGATGTGCGGGGCATTCATGACTTCCTTTCTCCCGATGACGGCGCCCATCGGCATACCCGCCGCGAGGCTTTTGGCAGAGACGATAATATCGGGAACAACATCCCAGTGCTCAATAGCAAACATTTTTCCGGTTCGTCCCATGCCGGATTGGATCTCGTCATCGATAAAAAGAATCTCATGTTCACGGCATAACTCCATAACTTTGGGGAAGAAATCCGCCGATGGAGAGATAAAGCCACCTTCTCCTTGCACGGGTTCAGCGAGCACTGCCGCTACGGATTCAGGTGCAACATGATTTATGAGAAAGTCTTTGAAATAGCCGGCATCCCCGAAGGGCATACGGTAGATCTCGGGCGCGAAAGGCCCGAAGCCGAATTTATAGGGTTTGACTTTGCTGGTGAGACTCATCGCCAGGAGTGTCCGTCCGTGAAATCCGTTCTCGAAGGCGATAACTGCAGATCGTTTGGTGTAATATCTGGCAATTTTGATCGCATTTTCTACGGCTTCGGCACCGCTGTTCACGAAAATCGCCATCTTTTCGAAATTACCGGGCGTTAAGGCACAGAGTTTTTCAGCCAGCTCAATGTAGGGCTCGGTCATGGCCACGTGGAAGCAGGTGTGAATACACTTGGAAGCTTGATCTTTGACCGATTCCACCACTCTAGGGTGATTGTGGCCCACATTGAGCACACCGATGCCTCCGGCGAAGTCGATGAGTTCGCGGCCGTCCACATCGACCATCACCGCACCGTGGGCTTCTTTAATAAAGGCAGGCGTTACGTTAAAAACCGCCTTTGGTACGGCACGTTGCCGTCTTTGCAAGAGTTCTTCATTCTTTGACATGGCTTTCCTCCAAGTGGAATTTGTATATCATATCATCAAACCAGGACCATCATCAAAACAAGAAGATGCAATTTTTCATGAATTGATCTGAACAGGCAATGTTTTTATTATAAAAGGTGCCAGGCACCATTTTATCCCCTCTGGAAAAAGGTGCCTGGCACCTTTTATTTGGCTTTGATGAGATCGACGGCGCGTTCGAGAACGCGGTCCCGGCCTTGGACAATGTCTTCTTTTGTGTTGAGCATCCGTATGTTTGGCGGCGTGCCGATTCCTTCCCAACACACACCATCCGGGTCCTGATAGAGTTTGTTACAGATGCATACTCTCCATCCGTTGGGGAGAGTGTCCCAGTATTCGTCCGAGTAGGCGCCTGATGTGAATTCACCCAAATTAATAACGTGAGGGAAAACACGCATGGCCAGGACAAAACAATCCCCGGCGCTAATTGTCCAACGATGGGTGAGCATCACAATGGGCTTTGTGAATTGTAGGGGTCCTTTCGGTTCTGCGTACCAGAAAAGCGGCGGGTCAAAATCACTGTGCTTCGGGCCATTCCGAACCTGCGTCGTCATAAAAAGTCTTTTCCTATCGGCGAACCGGTCGGCGATGGTTTTGGCCACGGAGTCCCAGCCGCCTCCGTTTCCTCTCACGTCAAGAATCAATCCGCGGGCATCCTTGAACTCCTCGACGATCTCATCCATTATATCGGCCGTCTTTTCTTCCTCATCAAAGTTTCTCAGGTGAAGATAACCGACGCCTTTGTCAATCCAGGCATAGATATAGAGAGGAAAGTCGCCTCCAAAATAGGCGGCAAGCTTTGTTCCAGGCAATCTTTCCTCGTACCGGCCTTTCAAGTATTTTGTCTTGACAAGATCGAGAGAGAAGTCTGGGATGTTGTAACCGACAGGAATATGTTCACCTCCACTGTCTCTATTTATATTACCCAAGACACCCGATCTGAAAAACCGCGGTGGTGCTTTGCTTTGGAGTTTGACGTGGTTGTCATTGAGGTGCTCCAGCAGTCCGATCATGATTTTGAACAGTTCGTCCTGTGTGGTTTCATGTTTTACCATAGGGCTGTAGGTCCTGTGGAGCAGGTTCCAGTCGATTCTCTTGGGAATAAAACTGCCGTAATGGCGGTCGAACATCTGCCATAAGGTTTCAAAGTTAAAAACGGGATCTTTCTGGTCTTCCTCTGAAGTTGTCATCGATGACCTCCTTTCATCCTGTTTTGGATATCCTTGTTGTGCTTTTTCATGTGCAAGACAAAATTATTTTTCCGTATTCAGCTTAAAAAAAATTAATCAATCATTTCCGGCAATGCAAGGATGTGATTCAGTTTTTGTCTGTCCTCTCTTCTCAGAAGATAGGCGAAAACGAGGCCAGAGATGCCTAAACAGGCAAACATCAAGACGGTGTAGGTGTAATCGAGGTTTTGAGCCCCGGATTCAAGTATTTCAGTGGTGATTCCCCTGTTTGCGAGGTCGGTGATTCTTCCCGCGAAGTAAGGAAAGATAAGAAGACCCAGGCTCTGAATCCAGGTCATAATCCCGTAGGCCGTACCGACTCTGTTCTCATCAACAATACGAGGGACTGCAGGCCAAAGGGCTGCCGGAACAAGGGTGAAGGAGATTCCTAAAAGAACCATGGCCAAAAAAGGCGTGATTCTGGAGAGGGAGAGAAGCAAGTGGGTGAGGGACAGAAGGACCGAACCATAGACAAGTAACGACGTAATTTTTCCCTTCTTGTCTACAAACCAGCCTACTATGGGAATGAAAATGATTGTTCCCCAGATGACGATGCTGCTTAGCATCCCGCTTAGCCGCAATGACAGGTCGAACTTGTTGTGGAGAAAGTCGGGGAGGAAGGAAAGAAAAGGGAAAAATGCCGAGTAAAAGGTCACGCACAACAGGCAAATATAAAGGAATGCCTTGTTTTTCAGAAGAGTGGTTATGTCCTTAATGTCGAATCGCTCATCATTCGCAGAGGATTCACCGGCATGTCGGTATTTGCTGTCGTAATACATGTAAATGACAAAAAGCACGAGCCCGGCGATCATAATCAGTGCCGCAAACCAGAGCGATGTCGTCCAGCCGCTTCTGGCTTCGATCAGGATGGGAGAGACGATCAGCACCAAGGCCGTGCCCATCCTGGCGATGATGGTCATGATGGCAAAAGCCAAGGCCATCTTCTTGCCTTTGAACCATTTGACCAAAATCTTGAGAACGACGATATTCAGAGTCTCTGCCCCCAGGCCGAACAGAAACCTACCGGCAATCATCATCTTCAGTTCGGGAGAGAATTGAGTCAGGAAAGAACGCAGCAATCCGTAGCCGAGTCCCCCATTCCTGAAAAGATCGGAGGCGCCGTAAACAGTCAAAAGGGCGCCAGCCGTGCAAAACAGGGTGAAGATGAGGCCGGTTTTCCTGATGCCGAGCCGATCAGAGAGTATTCCCCCCAGGATGGCCATTAGTAAAATCGTGTTGGGGATGGAATAGACCGATATGAGCAGTCCATACTCTGTCGAGCTGAATCCCAACTGGATCTGAAGAGTTTCTTTTATTGGAGAAAGTGATTCCCAGACATAGAAACTTATGGAGAGCAGAATGCTAACTAAAAACAAAAAGCCCCAGCGCATAGAGTTTTGTTTATTAGCGCTCAAGGAGTGAAAATCGATGGCCACAGATAACACTAGGAATTCCTTTTCAGGGCATTAAATCTAGCTCTGTGCATTTAACCGAGTTCTACTAACGGTAGTCACCCAAAATTTGGTAATCTCTTTCCTCTTTGGACAAATCCTTTTTGCTCATCCGCCAGCGGTAGGCGATGTATCCTAAGAGTATCCAGCCTGATATGATGGCATACTCTAAGGGCCATGTGATCTGGGCCGGAGAACCAGGTGCAAGCATGAGGATAATCAGGACAGCTGAAACGATTACGCCCAGGTAAAGTGTGGATTTGTGCTTGACTTTGTATGGCCGATGCATATCAGGGGCTTTCTTCCTTAAAACAACCGCGGCGTAGCAACAGATGAACCAGGCGCAGGTGAACCCCAGAGAACTGACGGTTACGATCGGAAGCAGGAATGATTTTCCGATAAAAGACCCGATTATGGTTAAACCGCCGACAAAAAGAATCGAGTTTTTCGGTGTGTGGTGTTTATCGCTGACCTCGCCGAACCAGTGGGGCAAAAGTCCCCCCCGACCCATGGAAAACACCACTCTCGTCGCCGCAAGAAAGGCGGCATTGAGGGTGGTGATCAGCCCGCAAAAAGCGGCAATGAGCACGAGTTTGGCTGCCCATTCGTACCCGAAAGCGACTTGAAAAACTTGCGATGTGGGCATATCGTATTTCACGGATTCCTGCCAGGGATGGCAAATAGACAGGGCAAGTATCACGACGGCATAAAAGACTATTCCAATCCCAATGGCGACGATGATGGCCTTCCCCAGGTCTTTGGGATCCACTTTCTTCCCGGATTCTTCAGCAGCCTGAGGTATGGTATCGAACCCGGACATGAAAAAAGGCACCATGCCGATGACAGCAATGATAGATAGGGGTGCAGCGAAAAGGGATCCCTGCCTTGAGAAGAAGGGTTTCATGTTCGCCACATCCCCTTTGATGAGGGCGACCGCTGTGAAAATAACGACACACACAAACATCGCTGCCATGAAAATTGTCTGGAAAGTCGCGGTGATCTTCACGCTGCGATAGTTTATTGCGATGATGAGCAGGGCAAAAGCGAGGCCGGGAAGAAGGGAAGACAGTGTCACTTCGTACCCCCTCACAGTGTAGAGGGTTTGGGATTTAATGGTAGGGACAATGTGCTCAAGAAGCCATCCCAGAGATATCGTCTCAAAGGGGCAGACGAATATGTAGCCAAATGCCAAAAACCAAGCCGTTAGAAAGGAAGGACCGGTTCCGAAAGCTCTGTAGGAAAACGCGACTTCTCCTCCAGCGACAGGGATTGCGGGCGTCAGCTCGGCATAGCATTTGCCCACCGTGATCAGCAGAGCTCCGCCTATGATAAAGGCTAAAATGGCGCCTAAGGGGCCACCCTTGATCAGCCAGTCACCGGCTACGATAACCCAGCCGATCCCGATGATATCTCCCAGACCTAAGGCGATATAGTTTTTGTAGCTTATCGCTTTGGCTAAAGCCTTCCTTTCGATGCGAGTATCAGGGATCATATGCTCTTTTCCCAATGAATTGCGTTGACTTTAAAGTGAGGAAACATGACTGTAATCGAAAATCTTACTCAAGCGCTTTTTATTAGTCAATGAAAAACGTCGCCGTCATCCTTAAGATTTGGATAAAGTGACGTTTATTTTCCTGGGGATAAAAGCTGTGCACTCGATATTGCTGTTTTTTGTGTCATTCAACTTATCGAAGCTTGACTCCAATCATTGGCCTTCCCCAAACAAGAGTTGCGTTTTTGTTGGGAAAATAGTATGTAAGGCTTTCGATGACTGAGCATGGAGGGAAAACATGAAACGAAGGGCCTTTTTAAAAAACTCTGCTTTGATGGCTGCCGGCTTAACCATAAATCCCTGGGTGCATTCATCCGGTAACTATGCAGAGTCTATCAAGCCCTATTTTGGGAAAAAACCTCTCGAATCTGGAGATCTGCCCCTCCTGGTGCTGGAGGGATCCCCGAGAAAACGCGGGCAAATCCACGGCGAAAGCTTGAGAACGAAAATAAACGAAATCGTTCCTGCCTGGAAAGAGTTCCTCCGTAAGAACAGAAAGGTTGAACCGGATGTCTACATCGATGAGTTCATCGGCTACCAAAAATTTGATAAAGCGATACAAAAATGGACCCCTGATTTGGAGGAGGAAGTCAAAGGCATCGCTGAGGGCTCGGGCATTGATGAAAAGACCATGTATGCCTATCAGTTGGCTGATGAGGAATGGTGGTTTGCCATGCACAAACGCATAGGTATCCCGCCTCCTCAAGCAGACCACTGCAGTGCTCTTGGTGTTTTTGGCCAGGACGGGCTTCCGACTTATACGGCTCAGAATATGGACATTTATTCCTATTCGGATACATATGAAGTCCTTCTTCACATCAAACACCAAAATTCTTCTCTTGAGTCCTTCGTGTACAGTGAAGCGGGATTAATTGCACTCTGTGGTATGAGCAACCACTCTCTCGGAATCTGTTGTAACACACTGCTCCAACTGGATCATCGCCCTGACGGTTTGCCCGTCGCTCATGTGGTTCGTGGTGTTCTCGCCCAGGAAGAATACGCTGATGCTGTTCAGTTCGTGAAGAATATCAAACACGCATCCGGTCAAAATTACACCATCGGAGGGCCGAAGGAAGCCGCCGCCTTGGAGTGTTCGGCCAATAAAGTCAGTCGGTTTATTCCCTATGAAGGAGCTAGACGCGTCTACCATACAAATCACCCCCTGGTCAATGATGACCAGAATACTTACAGGAAAGTCATAGAAAAACTTCCTGAAGACAAAAAGCCGAAGTCCCCGAATAACTCAGAGATTAGGCTGGCCGCTCTGGAAAAGAGGTTGAAGGATCCGGCCAAGAGAATCACCGTCGATACGATAAAGACCACTCTTTGTTCACATGATGACCCGAAAAATCCAGTCTGTAATCACATCCCGGAAAGCGGAGAAGGAGGATTCACATTCGGGAGTTTGATCTATGAATTGGGAGAATCACCTGTGCTTCATTTGGCACCTGGGCCACCCTGTTCGACAGAGTTCAAGGTCTACAAGTTCTGACCAATATAGGAGGGAAACGGATGAGATTTATCGAAGATCCTAGGATTAAAATCGCTCGAAAAAGCCTGGTTGTTTCCTGGGTGTTTTTTGGCGCATTTGTGTTTCTTGTTTTAATTTTATCTTATTCTCTCGGAGACAAGCCTTATGTACTGGGGCTGCCTCGATGGGTTGCACTGGGGGCTGTACTGGTTCCCACAGTGTTTACCGTTATGGTCATATTTATAGCGGAAAAGCTCATTCCCGATATTCCGTTAACGGATGAAGAATCAGTGACCGGTGATGAGAATGGTAATGAAAAGGAGATGGACCAATGAACCCGGCCATCATCTCCTTTGCCATCTATACGGCCGTGTTGATTGCCATAGGCATTTGGTCATACCGGATTGTGGAGAAAGTCCCGATTGCCAAGTACGAACAGGAGTTCTACGCAGCCGGTCGAGGACTCGGCGGTATTGTGGTGGCTATGATAATCGCCGGAGGGCTGGCCAGTGCCGGAACGTTTATCGCCGGCCCGGGAATGTGTTATGAATACGGGTATTCCTGGGTGATGTTGAACGACTTTCAGATTTTTATGAATCTGCTTCTGCTGGCGCCCATCGGAATCATCGTCGGGATTGTCGCCCGCCGGGTGAATGCCATCACCTACCTGGATATGTTCAGAGCCCGCTATGAAAGCAAAGCCATCATCGTCATCCTGGCTATCCTGGTAACCGTCTTTCTTCTGCCTTACATGGGGACCCAGTTTGTCGGGGCAGCAAGAGTCATTGTCCAGATGACCGGCCTTGGATATTTTCCTGCGCTGGCCCTGGGATCCTTTGTCGTTTTGGTCTATTGTGTCCTCGGAGGAATGCGGGGTACATCCATTGCGACGCTCCTTCAGGGTTGTATAATAACCATCGGCACTATCATGCTTTTTATCGGCACGGTCAGCTATGCAGGAGGGTTAAAAAAATCGACCGAAGCGATCGCCAATTTGGATATGAAATTTCTTTCGCCGACAATGAACGGTGAGTTCCCGCCCATGTTTGCCCTCTCTATGGCCTGCATGACCGGCATCTTCATCGTGGGGATGCCTCATGCCATGCTGGGGGCTTTGACTTACAGAAACACCAAAGCCCTGAAAAGGGGCATTTGGATGGGAGCGATTCTGGTCTTTCTCTGGACACTTCTTCTCTGTATGGCCGGAGCGATGGCCCGCTCCATCATCCCTGACCTTGCCGTGGCCGACGAGATCAGTCCTTGGCTGGCCATGAATGTGATGCCCAAGGCATTCGGGGGGATTGTTCTGGCCGGTATTGTGGCAGGCATCCAAACGACCGTGGCCGCCATGGCCATCATCATCACTTCAAGTATAGCCAAAAACCTTCTCAGAGAGCTGAAACCGAACGTTTCCCCTCAAACCATAAAAGTCGCTTCTCGAGTGACGATGGGCGCATGCCTGGTCATAGCCATCGGACTGGCGATGACACAGCCTCGGCTCATCCAGTGGATCATTCTCTTTTCCATCGGAGGCCTGGTTACGGCCACGTTCGGGCCGATTCTGTTGGGCATGCACTGGAAGAGAGGGAATAAATGGGGGACGATCGTCTCCATCATATGGGGGATGCTCATCTACGGGCTTTCTAACACAGTGTTGCCTCAACTCCAAGTTTGGGGAACTCATCCTTCGTTTCTCGCTGTGATCTCATCCATCATTGTCTATGTGGTGGTGAGTTTGGCGACATCACGGCCGTCGGATGAGGTGGTGTGGATTTTTTGGGGAAAATCCAGGAAAGTCGAACAGGGTTAACAACAATGGACATCACATAATCATCGGGTTATGCTTGATATAAATTGATAAGATGAGCACGTTAGATAAGACCGATGTGCGAGGAGTGAATAACAAAAGGAGGAAAAAGACATGCGCGAAAAATTAACAATCACCAGTATCGATATCTACAAAGCAGATATCCCTCTCTATGAGCCCTTTAGAATTTCCATCATGGAAATTGCCGCCGCTCGAAGTGTCTTTATCAAGATCAATACGAATGAGGAGATTTATGGTTTCGGAGAGGCCAATCCCACTTGGGGAATTACGGGGGAAACCCAAGAGATCAATCTGGCCGGTGCGGTAGATCTGGCCAAGCTGCTGCTGGGGAAGGATCCTCTTAACGTCGAGGAAAGAAATTCCGAGCTGGTGAAGTATCTGGTGCGCAACAGCACCATCAGGAGCGCCTTTGACATTGCTCTCTATGACATTTTGGGAAAAGCCGCCGGACTTCCGCTTTATGCCGTTTTAGGTGGTGGTAAACGCTCTTTCTGGACGGACAACACCATCGGCATTGCCGATCCTGACTACATGGCAGAGAAGGCTGTGGATTTCAAGAACCAGGGATTCCAGGCCATTAAGGTTAAGCTGGGAACAACGAAAGAAGAGGATGTGGAGCGCATCACCAAAATAAGAGCAGCCATTGGGAGTGATCTGCCCATCCGGATCGATGCCAACCAGGGCTGGGACTATAAAACGGCGATTGCCACCCTCAAAGCCCTCGAATCCCTCGGCATCGAGTACTGTGAGCAGCCCATTGCCTACTGGGATTATGAAAACATGCGCCGGATCAGGCAGAACACTTCCATCGCCATCATGGCCGATGAATCTCTTTTCGACCACTATGATGCCTACAAGCTGGCCAGTATGGGATGCTGTGATTATTTCAACATCAAACTGGCCAAGGCTGGGGGTATTCACAACGGTCTTAAAATCAACGCCATTGCTGAAGGTGCGGGTATCAAATGCATGGTCGGGTGCATGCTCGAAACCAGACTTGGTCTCTCCGCCGCTGCTCACCTCGTTTCCTCTCGACCGAATATCCGCTATGCGGACTTGGATGGTCATATTCCGCTCAAGGAAGATCCTGTTATCGGTGGCTCTCAGTACAAAGTCGGTGAAATAACTCTTCCAGACGCTCCGGGCCATGGTGCCGATGTCGATCCCGATTTCCTGAATCGCTGCGAGCATTTGACGATTGAATAAGAGAAAACAGCATGTATAGGATGGAGAGCGCTCCAGGACCTAAAACCGTTATCGATGGCAGAGCGGTCCTCTATTTTTGTGGAACGGGGTATTTCGCTTTTCAAGGTCATCCGGAGATTGTCAAGGCCGCCTGTGAGGCTGTTCAAAAATACGGCATAGGGACAGCCACATCCCGATCGGGTTACGGCAACAATCCCGTTCTTCTCGAGGTCGAGGAAAGAGCGGCTCGTTTTTTTGAATCGGAAAGTGCCCTGTACTATGTGTCCGGTTACCTTGGGAATGCGATCCTTCTTCAGGGATTGGCCCCACAATACGATGTGATATTCGTGGATGCAGAGTCCCATTACTCTGTCAGGGACGGCGCCAATATTGCCAACAAACCGATCATCCGCTTTGCCCATTGTGACGCTGAAGATCTTGAGAGGATGCTGCGTTCCAAGTTGAAGTTATCGCAACGACCTCTTGTTATCTGTGACGGGATTTTCCCCGTTTCTGGCGAGGTCTCACCTCTCGAGGACTATGTTCGAGTTCTGGATAATTTCGATAGATCCATCATCTGTGTGGATGATGCCCATGCCACCGGTGTAATCGGCAAGAAGGGGCAAGGCACTTTTGAGTACTGCAGCGTTCAGGGTGAGGGCCGATATTCTTCGGGCACCTTGAGTAAAGCCTTTGGAGGTCATGGGGGCATTATCGCCGGCAAAAAAGACTTCATTGAGTTGTTGAGAACCGGATCGCAAATCCCATATGCCTCGAGTGCAGTGCCTGCTCCCGCGGCAGCCGCCACAGCCAAGGCGTTGGAAATCCTGATGGAAAAACCAGAGATCAGACGGCAGCTCTGGGATAACGTATTCTATGCGAAAGATGCCTTCCGGAAACTGGGGTTTGATGATATTCCCGATAATCCGATCCCCATCATTTGCTTGAGCTCCAAAGATGTGGACCTTGAAGGCTTGCAGAGGCAGCTTTTTAAAAGAGGGATTGCTGTTTTCTATGTTCCGGGTGGTTCTTACTCCAGTGTCCCAGAGGCGGGCGCCATTCGAGTGGCCATTTTTGCCACACACAGCAAAGACCAGATCGATCATCTCGTTAAAGAAATGAAAAGATTGCTTTAGAAGCAGTCGGAATCGAACTGAACAAAGATTGCTGCTGAAAATTGCGGCAGAACAGGGAAAGAGTCGGTGAGAAAAGGAGTCTTTAGAATGGGAAAAAACACAAAGAGTTTGACGCGTCGTGCGGTGTTGAAGATGATGGCCGGGACAGCTGGAACTGTCCTTGCCGCACCGATGATCAATATCGGGCGATACAAACTCTTTGGCTGGTCCGATGAAACCTATTCAGCCCGAGCCATCTCTCTCATGAAGAAGGCCACCGTTATCGATATGCTGAGCCCTTTATCCATTCAGGGGAACGAATACTCGAAGTGGACACAGGATCCCGATACGTTCACGGAAGAGCACTTGCAGAAATACAGGGCATCCGGGATCAATGTCTTTCATGTCGCTGTAGGGGTAGGCGGTCCAGATGCGTATAATTCCGTCCTGAAATATATCATGGGCTGGACCAGTTTCCTGGCCAACCATGACCGGTATTTTATGCGGATTGACAGTGCCGAAGATCTCAACCGCGTGAACGAATCGGGGAAAATCGGCCTGATCATTGGCATACAGAATTCAGAGCATTTTAAAACTCCGCGGGATGTGAAGTATTTCTACAGCATCGGGCAGCGAGTGTCCCAGCTGACTTATAATGCCCGCAATATGATCGGGAGCGGCTCGACAGAACGCACAGACGGCGGGTTGAGCGACTTCGGAGTGAACATCATCAAACAGATGAACAAGGTCGGGATGGCCGTCGATGTGTCCCATTGTGGTGATCAGACCACTCTCGATGCGTTCGAGGCTTCCCAGCGGCCGGTGCTGATAACGCATTCCAACTGCCGGGCCATTACGCCCGGTCATCCCCGCTGCAAAACGGATGAGGCGATCAAAAAGATGGCGGCGACGGGCGGCGTTATGGGCATTACCGGAGTAAGGAATTTCGTCACGCCCCAGGAACCGACAACGATCGAACATTTTGTCGACCACATGGACCATGTGGCCAAGCTTATCGGAATAGAACGAGTCGGCATTGGAAGCGATATGGATCTGGAGGGATATGATGATTTGCCGGCGAGTCAGCTCACTGCTCTCAAAAATGCGTATAAAGACAGCTATGCCTTCCGGGATAAACTGGACATCGAAGGGATCGATCATCCTAAACGCATGTTTGATGTGACAGAAGCCCTGATTCGACGCGGGTACAGTGATGCGGATATCGAGGGAATCCTCGGTGGAAATTTCAAGCGTGTCCTCTCTGAGATCTGGACAGTCAAAAAATCTGTAAAAAAGTCATTATAAATTGCGGCGGTCCTGCTGCAAGATAGGAGTTGATCAAAAAATAGTGACATAGATATGAAACAGATCGCATAGCCAAAAAGGGAGGTTGGTCCCTGAGCGAATCTCACATGAGATTAAGGAGAGAATGATGAAACTAAACTCAAAGTGGACATGTCCTTTAATCCTCATCTGGCTTGGTCTAGCCACAGTGCTTGTTCCTCTGTTTGCGGATGGAGGTGAGGATTCCGTCGACATCGAGATGATTCTCGATCAGAAAATTGCCATGAGGGATGGCGTTCATCTCGTTGCCAAGATTTGGAAACCGGCCGAAATGGATAAGCCTTTGCCCGCTGTGTTTGCACTCACGCCGTACATAGCCGATGAGGGCCAGAAATGGGGGCCGTTTTTCGTCAGAAACGGCTATGTGTATGTTCATGTCGACTGCCGGGGGAGAGGAAACTCGGAAGGGGATTTTTATCCGGCCGAGAATGACGGTGTCGACGGCGCTCAGGTTATAGACTGGATAGCCCAACAACCCTGGTGTGACGGCCAGGTGGCGATGAGAGGAGGATCTTATCGAGGGATGGTGCAGTGGCAGGCGCTGATGAATTTTCCCAGAGGCCTCAAGACTATCGTCCCGACTGCTGCGGGAGCGCCAGGCATAGATTTTCCCTGGCCCAACAACATCGGTGTCTCTTATTTTACCCAGTGGCTCGGTTATACTTCGGGGAAAACAGAAAATATTGACCTCTTTCAGGATGGAGAATACTGGGCGGGTAAATTCTATAAAATGTACAGCGAGCACATCCCCTTTTCAAAGCTGGCCGAAATCACGGGCAGTAATCAAAAGATTTTCGAGCGTTGGGCCTCGCACCCATTCTATGACGAATTCTGGGCCAAATTGACACCTTCAGCCGATCAGTACGCTAAGATGGATATTCCGATTTTGACCATTACTGGCCATTTTGACGGCGACCAACCCGGAGCTATGCACTATTACTTCGGACATATGGAAAATGCCACCGAAAAAGCCAAAGCCCGGCACTATCTTCTTATGGGTCCCTGGGATCATGCAGGTACGCGGAAGCCGGTGAAGAAATTAGGGGATATGGTTTTCGGAGATAACTCGGTGCTGGATATCGACAAGCTGCACGTGGAATGGTATGACTGGACCCTGAAAGGCAAGGAGCGTCCCGAGCTTTTAAAGAAGCGCATCACGTACTACATGATGAATGCCGACGAATGGCGTTATGCGGATAGCTTGGACGAAGTTTCCAATTCCAGAATGACTTGGTACTTGAGCTCTGACGAGGGAAAGGCCAACGACATTTTTAAATCCGGTAAGCTCGTACCAAGTCCCCCCGACGGCAAACAGACGCCAGATAAGTATCTCTACGATCCCCTCCAACTTATCTCCAAGGAAGAATACCTGGCCGGGGCAGATAACATCGTCAGCGACAAGCAGGACAAACTCATATATCACAGTTCTCCTTTCCATGAAGCCATCGAAGTTGCCGGGTATGTGAAGTTCAAGGCTTACATGCAACTAGATGTCCTCGATACGGACTTTGGCGTCGCCTTGTATGAGATTCGTTCTGACGGCAAAAGCATCACGTTAGGCCAGGATATGATGCGGGCCCGTTACCGCAATTCAGAAACAAAAGCAGAGTTGGTAAAACCCGGGGATATAAACCTTTTCGAGTTCAAGACGTTCTATTGGTTTGCCCGCAGGCTTGAGAAGGGGAGTCGATTAAGACTGGTCATCAGCAGCTTGAACACACCCGGTCTCGAAAAAAACTACAACTCGGGAGGTGTCGTTGCCGAAGAGACAGCCAAAGATGCCCGCACCGCCACCATCAAGCTCTATCACGATGACAAATACCCCAGCTCCCTCGAGATCCCCATTATTGTGAAAAAGTAGCATTGCAGGCTCGCCCTCTACTGGGCGACCGCAATTTTCAATCTTTATTTTCTATTTTGGATTGAAGAAGTCGTGGTCTGTGTTGGCCAGGTCGAGGATTGCCCGGAACAAGATCCTGGCCATGTCTTCCATAATTTGGGGTGTTATGGTCTGGGTCGTATCCTTTGTCGTGTGGGGATATGTCGGTGCTCCCGAGGCGGTGAAGATCATGCTTGGTATCTTCTTGGCCAGGAACAGATCAGCATCATAGCGTGGCCGGCTGATACTAGAGTAGGGCAGGGGATCCATGGATACCTTTGCGGTTTTACTGTTCGCGTGGGAGATGTAAGGCCAGAGTTCAGGGTAATTTGACCCGGCAAGAGCTTTGATCGTATTCCCGCATCCCACCATATCCAGGTTGAGGAAAACAACGGTTTTATTTTTAGGAAACAGTGGATTTTCCAGGTAGGCGTGAGATCCTTTTAAAGCTTGCTCCTTGGAGCCGAAACCGATGAAAAGAATTGATCGTTTGGGTTTGAGGGAGCTTTTGGTCAGCCCTTCGGCCACTCCCAGCAGGACAGCCATTCCGGACGCGTTATCATTGGCTCCGGGGATGACCTCATAGCAAAATCCGCAGTGATCCAGGTTAGCACCCAGGACAATTACCTCATTTTTAAGAAGAGGATCCGATCCTTCTATCAATCCAAGAACATTGTACCCCGTCCCGTTTTTATTGTGTTCCGTGAAATTCTCTATGGTGAATGTTTTTCGGGTAGGGAAGGATTGAGGCTGCAAAGAGCTCTTGATTTTGGCAATGACCTGATTGTGAGTTTTCCCGGTGCCGGCAAAGACATCTTTGATGACCGTATCTCCCACCTGAGCGACCATGAATCCCAGCACGTAATCGATGTTGGGGTTGACGGTCAAATCGTTGATGAGCATCCCTTTTGCCCCTTGGGCCACAGCCATTTTAATCTTGTATTGGGGGAAGGAATAGGGCCGCCATTCCTTGTAAAGTTGCGAATCCTCATCAGGGGTTATGGGCACTTCCGGCTCGATAAGCACAATCTTTCCTTTCACATTAACATCCGCATAGTCATCATAGTTAAGTTCCGGCGCTGAGATTCCGTAGCCCGCATAAACCACTTCGGCTGTGCGCTTACCGTTTCCCGACTGCGACCCAGGATAGTATTCCTTTTCATAGGCATAGTTCTTTTTTCTCGAGCGACCGTTCGATTTGAAACTGTAAGAAAGTTCTCCTCCCACAAAGACCGTCGTGTATGGATTGGGATAAGATTGGAGGTAAGTATCGTTGTCACCTCCGGGTTTAAGCCCCCACTGCTTGAAGAGAGAAGCGACCCAATTGGCACAGGCCTTATACTCAGGCATCCCGGAAAGACGACCGGCATAATCTTCCGAGGACAGTTTCTGAACATAATTTAGAAGGACGTTGCCGGAAATCGAATCCAATACCTGTTGGGTCCGAACTCTTTCATCTTCGGAAACGGAAGGCTCTTTGACTTGTCCAGCACAGAAAGCGAGGAGAATTAGAGCGAATATCGCCGTTATCGATTTGGTGAGTGTTTTGACCATCGTAACTCCTCTATCCACATAGAATGCTCTATTGTAGCCGCTCATGTTTCAATCGTAAAGCCACCGTAGTCATTTTTTATATCAGCGTTCTTAATTCATGAGATTTGTTATAATGACTGTCTCTACCGGTTTAGATTCTGTTTTGAATTTTTGATGGACAGTGGGCTTGTGTTTCGCGACTCACCTGACTCAAGCTCAGGAGTTGAGAAATTCCATCATAAATAACGGAGGGAGGCATGATAAAGATGCTTAAGTTGGCTGTTCTGTTGGCCACCATCGGCTGCCTTTTTACTTTTTCTTTTGGGCAGACAGAAAAGAGCTTGCCCACGAATGTGGAGAAACAAATCATAGCCATCGGTGAAGAAACGACCGCCCAATTGATGACGGCTCTGAAAGCACACCTTACGGAAGCCTTGAAAGAGAATGACCTGGTGACGGCTTTTGAAGTGTGTGCGACTGTTGCCTATTCCCTCACAGAAGAGATACAAGGAAGACTTCCACAGGGCATAACAGTGAAACGAACATCATTCAAATACAGAAATCTCAAAAACAAGCCCGATCCCGCAGAAGAAAAGATTCTTCGTTACCTGGAGAGAACGTTTGCGAAAAATGGATCACTTCCTGATTACTATATCCAGTACGTGAAAAGATTGGATGAATTCCGGTACTACAAACCCTTGACTGTGGGAACACTGTGCCTCAAGTGTCATGGAGCGATTGAACTGCTCGATAAAGATGTTGTCCGTTCCCTGAAAGAAAACTATCCAGATGATAAAGCAAGGGGGTATGTGCTGGGAGATTTCAGAGGAACCGTTCGCGTTGCTATCCCGGCTGAAATTTTAAAGAAAAATCCACAGCACTGACTTATACGCATAAATGGCTTTTAGGACGAGAATGAAACGGCGTAAGGACCTTATCGATGCCTGTGTGTTTGCCTTGAAAAACAACCTGAACCTTGGTGGCGATGAAAGAGTTTTGATTGTCACAGATGATGAAAAACTGATTATAGGCGAGGCCTTCAAAAATGCCGCTTTGACATTGTCAGCCCAGGTTGAAATGAGGCGCATCCCAATGCTTGAGTTCTCCGGGCAGGAACCGCCTTCTGAAGTGGCACATGATATGTGCCGAGCTGATGTTATCTTGCTTCCACTCTCAAAGTCCCTCTCTTGGACCAATGCCCGTCGCGCGGCAAGTGAAAGTGGAGCCCGGATTGTCTCTATGCCTGGCATCACACCTGAGATCGTGTTGCGGGCTTTTCCACAAAACTACAGCCTGATTAAGGAGCGTGCCAACCATTTATGTAATCTGATTGACGAGACAGAATCCATTCATCTCAGATCTGAGCTGGGATCGGATTTGAATTTTAGTGTGAATGGTAGAATAGGCCACGGGAGAAAGGGAGGAATCTACACGGAGAAGGGTGCTTGGGGGAATTTGCCCTGCGGAGAGGCCTTCATCGCCCCCGTTGAAGGTACGGCACAAGGTGTCTATATAGTGGATGCCTCCCACTCTGGATTAGGAAAAATCAAGGATCCCATTCATATTGAAGTGCAGGATGGAAAAGCAATCAGAATAAGTGGTGGCCCGCAATCTTCTCTGCTTCTGAACCTTCTCCGGAGAGTTGATAATCCAGATGCCTTCAATATAGCCGAGTTTGGGCTTGGGTGTAATGATAAAGCTAGAGTAAGCGGGGTGACACTCGAGGATGAGAAGGCTCTTGGAACTTGCCATATTGCCTTAGGCGGAAATGCCTACTTCGGCGGCCAAACTCATGTCGGAATTCACCTGGATGGTGTTCTCTACAAACCGACAATTGCTTTTGATGACCAGACAATCATGAGCAAGGGGAAACTTTTAATCTAACCAAATCCTCTCATTTCCGTATTTCAACTTACGTACGGAGAGCCAATGAACAAAAACCTTCATTATCCAAAAAGTGTCATCGTTATGGGAATTCTCATTATGTTGATAATGCCGGCATCGCCCCAAAATACAGCGGATGACGAGGCGATCTGGGAGGCTTTCAAGTCCTGGGCTGTTGGAATTTCAGGGCCAGTTTCACTCAAGGCATACGGCGAGAAATTGGCCAAGGAAGGGGTGCTTGAAGTCGAGATAAAGCGACAGATGGAGATCGTCCAGCGCATGTTCAGGGAGCATCCCGAAAAGAGTGTAGAGCTCACTTACGACCGGGTTTTTTCCAAACCCCTGACCGGTGATCCAGAGAAAGACGGGTTCACTTCGACGCCGAGCGTCTACATGATGGAATCGGCCAAGGAACTCGAGCCGGGGATAGCTCTGGATATCGGAGCGGGGCAGGGGCGCAATGCTGTCTGGCTGGCTCAGCAGGGATGGGATGTTACCGGCATCGATATCTCCGGGGTAGGATTGGCCGCCGCAGAAGCCAACGCCCGGAAAGCGGGAGTGCACATCAAAACCGTGAAGACGACATATCAGGATTATGACTATGGGAAAGAACAATGGGATCTCATCGTCATGATCCTATCCTGGGCGCCTGTCTCCGATCCTGACTTTGTCTCCAGGCTCGAAGCATCGCTTCGACCCGGCGGTGTCCTTGTCTTCGAGCACGTCCTTGATACAGAAAAACAGTCCTTTCCTCCGGTTGTTCAAGCCCTGCCGCCCAACGCGCTTCTCGAGCACTTCAAAAATTTTCACATTCAAAAATATGAAGAGGGCGTCTGGCTTGGAGATTGGGGCGGCCCGCCAGCGGAGCTGGTCCGGATGATCGCCCGCAAGAAATAACAGGAAGACTTCTCCTGTCATGGCCTTGTCGTTTTGGCCATTTCCTGTGTGCAACTAGCTTTTTCTTTAACGTTCGTCGTTCACTCGTCTCGCGGTCGATGTCGACGATTTTATCTGAACGGTATAGTCATTATTTCCATAGCCAGGATATCTCGTTTGTTTTTTGTTCTGCTTGAGATAAAATACCCGGAAGGATGATGATCAAAAAAGACGTTTTTCAAGTCGTTCCCGGCTTGATATTAGTGATATTCACTTATTTTTTTCTCCTCGATTCCATCCATATCCCAAACATTGGTGATGAAGGAGTCTATATCCAAATCGTCCGAAAAACCGCGGAGAGTGGTCGGTGGTTGCCGTTGCTTACCGACGAAGGGATCAAGAACACCAAGCCACCGCTGCTTTTTTGGCAAGGCATGTTGACGACCGGAATGGGGAAGATGTGGTCTCTCTGGAATCTTAGAGGCCCGGTTGTCCTGACCACTCTGTTGACTGCCTTTCTGATTGGGTTGTTGAGCTGGCGTATCTCAGGAGATTACACAAGGGGAACTCTTGGAGGACTCATATATCTCGGATTCATGTCCACAATCCAGCAGGGGCGGCCTTTCCTGATGCATGCAGCAGAGACCCTCCTCTTGTTTTTACCCCTGGTGATTGTTTTTCGTGTTAAACGTTTAAGTCCAGGACGAATGTTCATGTGTGGTATCTTTCTCGGCTTCGCCGCCCTCTACAAGTCCTTTATCCTAATCTTTGCAGGTGGCTTTGCCCTGGTGCTTGTATTGGCCGGGGAATCGAGATGGAAAGTGAAACAATTTTTTAAGAACTATGGAGTAAGTCTGTCAGGCGCTATGCTATTTGCCCTCGGCATTTTTTCCCTGTGGCTTTTGCTGGATCCCAGGCCAGATTTAGTCATCCAGGATTTTTTCCTCGGTGAGAACCTCAGCAAGCTTGCTTTCAGTCGATTTTTCAGCGGCCTTTTTACGGGCCCCTACACAATATTTCGGATTTGGCTGGGGAATCTGGCGAATGCTGGATTGTATTCCATACTTCTCATTGCTTTAGTTATTGATCTTATCAAACGAAGAAAAGAGCTTTCTGAGGACGAGAAACGGCTCTGGCTGTATACTCTGGGCTTTCTCATTATCTATTCCATCCCCACCCAGCGCCAGGAAAACTACATTCTCCCTACGTGTGCTGCCCTAGCTGTCCTGCTTGCCCTGAGGTGGAAAGAACTGCCAAGGTGGTCTTTTAGAGCCAGCCAGGCATTGCTGGCCATTTTTTCCGGATTAGCCTTGTGGTTTCATGTCGGGATCGCAAGAAGTTTGGACCAGTCGCTCTTTTCTCCTCTTAATTACATTGTTTTATCTCTTCTGCTCTTAATCTCGCTCATGAGTGTATTCTCTATTCAATTGGGACGTAAAAGCTTTCCTGGTCTGGTTTTAGGCCTATTACTGGCTTTCGGACTTTTTATCGAGCCCTTCTCGCACTCCTTTTCCGATGAGGCCATTCAGAGGCTAAAAGGGCAGCCAGTGTCTTTCCCCTCAGTTTTTTATGCCAGCTATGAAGTCTACCGGTTCATTCTTCCCGGAGCACATATCAAAGGATACGGGGGTTCTCCTGAGCAGTCCGGTGATTCACCTCAATTTCTGGCTGTTGCCTTGGATATCGATCAACCTGCTCCTGATGGATATAAAGTTATTGACCAGATCTATAACCTGAAATCCCGCCACGGAAATGACGAGATTCGGGATATCCTTTTCAAGGGGCGATTTGATCTCCTGGTTAATCGACTGGTTCTCGTGGAGAGAATCCACTAGCGACAGGAGGTTGTTTCCTTGGCTTGTCAAACTCCCCTGGATATGGGGGGCTCTCCGGGTGCAAACTCAGCAAAGATCCTTTGAAATCATTATTTTTTAAAAGGCCATATCAAAGAAAGAAAAAAAAAGGAGAAAAAGCTTGACATATGGATATATTTAAGTATACTCATAAAAAATGAATACAGCACAGGTGGCAAAAATTCTTGGAATCTCAAAGTCGACTCTTCTGCGCTGGATTTCTTCTGGCCTCGTGCAAGATGCGCAACGCAATCAAAAAGGATGGAGGGTCTGGTCAAGCGAAGATATCCAGAGACTCAAGAGATTCTCGCGAGGGTATAAAGGCGGCATTGAAGATTCTTCACAGATCATATCTGCAGAGGAAAGATATATGAGCGCTGTATCCAGTTCTATACTTTTCGCAGCCAAATTCGACAGACTGAAGAATCGTAAAAGAGACTAAAGTCTTCAATTGAGGAGGGCAGCACAAATGATTGTTCGACCTTATGATAAAAAGGATATGAAAAGATGTCAGGAGATCGCCAAAACAGAGTTCAATTATGATGAATATCTTAACCTTCCTAACCATAACTTTTTAGTCATTGAAAATGACGAAGGGTTCATAGCGGGGTACGGTGTATCCCAGATCTGGGAGTGGAATCGAAGCTGCTGGATTGTGGATATCAATATCGATCCCAGCCATAGAAACCGAGGGTATGGACGTTTCCTGGTGAACAGGCTGGCAGAGATCGCCAAGAATAATCAATGCACTGTCCTTATCGACTATTTCCCATCCGATTTTCCGCATGCGGCTTTCTATTTCAAGCTCGGGTTTAAAATATGCGGCTACAACTCCCGCCTTTTCTACGATGAGAATCCCGAAAAAAGGATGGGCATTCTTGTCGGGCGCGATCTTTAAAGATGGTGTTTTAAATATAACGGTGTTTTTAATATAAAAGTGCAAGACTATGAAGAGGTGCCTGATAAAAAAAGCCAAAGGGACAGGCAATGAATCCATATGACGATGTGAAAAACAGAACCATAGGGTTTGCGCTGGAAGAAAAGGCGAGAAAAAACAAGGACAGGATATTTCTGTATTTTGAAAACATGGAGATATCTTATGCCGAGATGAACAGAAAGGCGAACAGGATTGCCAACGGATTGGCTGAATTAGGCGTTGAAAAGGGCGAAAATGTCTGCCTTCTGCTTCCCAATTGTCCGGAATACTTCTACCTGTGGTTTGGGCTGTCAAAAATCGGAGCTGTTGAGGTTCCCATCAATATTCACTACAAGGGCCATATGCTGGAGTACATCCTCAATAATTCCGAGGCGAAAATTCTCGTCGTCGATAAGGTTTTTTTGGATAATGTCGAAGCCATCAAGAATAGATTGAAAAACATCAAGCAGATCGTTCTTTTTTCAAAAAACAGTTTTGATGAAACAGAGCTTCACGGCGTGCGCACCAGACTTCCCTGGTTTCGCATCACTTCCTATCAGAGCCTTTTCGATCACTCGGAGGAGACTCCTTCGGTCAAGGTCAAATATTCGGACCCCTTTGCCATCATGTACACTTCCGGAACTACCGGCCCATCCAAGGGAGTTATTCTTCCCCACAATTATGCCCTGGCTGCTTTCCCTGAACCCATGCAAAAATATTTGGGCGTTACGTCCAGGGATGTGTTTTACAACTGCTGGCCGATGTTTCATGTGACGGCGCAAATCGAGGTGGCTATGGTGGCCTTCATGGCCGATGGACAGTGTGCTTTGGTGGACCGTTTCAGCGCCAGCCGATTTTGGGATGATGTGAGACGATATGGATGCACCCGTTTTTCTTACATGGGGCCGGTGATTGCAATTTTGATGAAACAAGACGAAAAGCCCGATGATGGTGAAAATCCGATGGAAGTCGGGTTCGGAGTGCCCACACCGAAACCCATCCATCAAGCCTTTGAGGATCGATTTGGAGTGAAACTTTGTGAGCCCTACGGATCAACAGACATCGGATTCGCGACCCTCAATCATCTCCAGGATTATAAAGTGGGTCAGGGCACTTGCGGCAAACCGATTGATACATTTGATGTGACAATTTTCGACGATGACGATAATGAGCTGCCGCCGGGAAAAGTGGGCGAGATCGTGGTTCGTCCGAAAAAACCGTACATCATGTTGTTGGGATACTACAACATGCCAGAGGTGACTGTCGAGGCCTTCCGCAATTTCTGGTTTCACACCGGCGATTTTGGCTACAGGGATGAAGATGGATATTTTTACTTTATGGGCCGGAAGAAGGATGCCATAAGGCGGAGAGGAGAGAATATCTCGTCGCAGGAAGTTGAAGAGATCATTGATCAGTGCCCCGAAGTCGCCAAATCCGCCGTAATCGGAGTGCCGAGCGAATTGGGCGAAGAAGACGTCATGGCTGTCATCAAGCTCAAAAAGGATGCCATCACAACACCGGAAGATATATTGGATTTTTGTCAGGATAAGATGGCTTATTTCATGCTTCCCCGGTACATAGAGTTTATCGATGAATTCCCTCTCACGCCCACCAACAAAATCGAGAAATACAAGTTAAAGGATAAAGGGCTATCGGCAAATACTTGGGATAGAGAGGAATCCGGATACAAGATCAAACGGTGAGCCAGGAAGAGAGAAGAGTAATAAGCTTTGAGGATAAAATGAAAGGCGATACAGAAAAGACAATTTTAAACCGAGATATGTTCCACCAACCCCTGGACCCGGAGAATCCGGTGCTTCGCGGGAGTCGTTGTGGGGGTTGCGGCAAGGTCTCTTTCCCCTTGAAGACAATTTGCCCAGGATGCCTCTCGAAGGAGAGCCTGAAAGAGGCGGCCTTGAGTCGTGAGGGAGAGCTCTATTCCTTTTCCGTCGCCCATGTCGCGCCGGAAGGGTTCAAAACCCCTTATGCATTTGGTCTTGTGGTCTTGCCCGAGGGTTTGCGTTTGTTTTCGATCATTCAAGGCTGTGAACCCTTCGACGAGATCCTGAAAATTGGCCTGAAGGTCGAGTTGGGTTTAGGCGCCATTATGAAAAACGAACAGGGTGAAGACATCTATAGCTATGTTTTTAAGCCTGCCAGTTCTGAAAGGTAGCTGGAAAATGAGGGATGTATCGATTTTAGGCGTGGGCATGACACGATTCGGGATCCACCCGGATAAGAGCAGTAAGATGCTCGGTGCTGAATCCGTTTGGCGGGCCATTCAGGATGCAGGCGTTCAGCCAAAAGATATTCAGATTGCCTATTGCGGCTATGCTCTTTCAGGGCAGTTGGGAGGTCAGGCCAGCGGGTTGGGACAGCTCATTCTCAAAGATCTGGGTATCACAGGAATCCCGGTCACCCATGTGGAAAATGCCTGTTCCAGCAGTGCCTGTGCCCTGAGGGAAGCCTGGCTGGCCGTAGCCTCCGGCTGTTATGACCTCGCTTTGGCCGTAGGAGTCGAGAAGATGACAGGTGCCGATACCGGGAAGGTTATCAAAGCTCTGATCAGTTCCAGCGATATCGAGCTGGAAACAGGGATTATTTTTCCTGGGATGTTCGCCATGATTGCCCAGCGGCACATGTACGAATTTGGAACAACGCGGGAGCAATTGGCAAAGGTTGCTGTTAAGGCCCATAAATATGGAGCTATGAATCCTCATGCCCACTTTCAAAAGGAAATAACCCTTGAATACGCGCTCAACTCTCAGCTGATTGCCTCGCCTTTGCGCCTCCTGGATTGCTGCCCCATCAGCGATGGCGCTGCTGCAGCGATACTAGCTCCTACAGAATGGGCACAGAAACTGAGAAAGAATTCGATCAAAATTGCTTCCTCTGTTTTGCGAACTGGCCTCTACACGGGTGACAGGCCGATTACCCGTTTTGAGTCGACAATCGAGGCCGCCAAAGAGGCCTATGACATGGCCGGAATCGGCCCTGAGGATATTGATTTCGCCGAAGTCCATGACTGTTTCACCATTGCCGAGATCGTGCACATCGAGGATCTCGGTTTTTGTGAGAAGGGAGAAGGGGGACAATATATCGAAAGCGGTCGGGCCGAGATCGACGGGCAGAGGCCGATCAATATCAGCGGAGGGCTGAAGGCGAAGGGTCATCCTGTGGGCGCCACAGGTTTGGGCCAGGTTGCCGAAGTAGTCTGGCAGTTGAGGGGAGAGGCCGGCCAAAGACAGATTGAAGGGGTGAAGGCGGGATTGACTCACTGTATGGGGGGATTCCTTCATGCGGACGGCGCTTCACTGGCTGTCCATATCTTAACGACGTAGATATTCCGGGAGTAAATCAACATGTCTGATGATATAGCGAAAATCAAAGAGGAAAAGGCCAGGTGGGAACAAACGACCTTGAAGGAGACGCTCAAAAAGCTTCCTGAACGTAAGGGGAATTTCACCACAGTCTCTCATATCCCGGTGAAAAGACTCTACACACGCGATGATCGGGATGAACAAAAATACCTGAAAGATATTTCCTTTCCCGGGGAATACCCCTTCACCCGAGGGATAACGGCGACAATGTACCGGGGTCGCCTCTGGACAAGGCGGCAGGTCGTCGGGTTGGGGACGGCTAAGGACACGAATTTGAGACACAAGTATGTTCTCCAGCATGGGCAGACAGGATTGAGCAATGATTTCGACCTGCCGACACTGACCGGCCTGGACTCGGATGACCCCCTGGCAAAAAATGAGGTGGGCCGGGTTGGCGTGGCCATTGACTCCCTGAAAGATATGGAAGATCTTTTCGATGGGATCCCACTCGATTCTGTGAGCACATCGATGACCATCAATCATCCGACGCCCATTCTGCTTGCCATGTATATCGCCCTGGCTGAAAAGTATGGGATTTCCTTGGATAAACTGCGGGGCACGACGCAAAATGATCCTCTCAAGGAATTTTTTGCCCAGAAGACCTTCGTCTTTTCTCCCAGGGCATCGATAAAAATCGTGGCCGATGTGTTTGAGTTTTGTTCAAAGCATATGCCGCAATGGAATCCGATCAGTATCTGCGGCTACCAAACAAGAGACTCCGGCGGAACAGTGGAGCAGGAAATTGCCTTCACCCTGGCTAACGGCATGGAATATGTTCAAGCGGGCCTTGATGCCGGTCTGGATGTCGATCAGTTCGCCCCCCGGATATCCTTTCTTTTTTACGTCCATAGCGATTTTTTTGAAGAAATCGCCAAGTTTAGAGCTCTGCGAAGAATATGGGCCAGGATAATCAAAGAAAAATTTCAGGCCAAGAAACCGGAATCGATGAGGTTGAGGATGCATGTTCAAACAGGAGGCGGCACACTCACTCTCCAGCAACCAGAAGTCAACATTATCCGCGGATCCCTTCAGGCCCTGGCCGCTGCATTGGGTGGCGTTCAGTCCATGGCCCTGTCTGCCTATGATGAAGCCCTCTCTATCCCTTCCGAATACGCCCAGCGTATTGCCCTGAGAACACAGGAGGTCATTGCCTATGAGAGTGGCGTCACCACTACGGTGGATCCCCTTGGAGGATCCTACTTTGTCGAGTCCTTGACAGATCAGATTGAGGAGAGAGTCTGGTCGCTTCTGGATACCATCGAATCGCAGGGCGGGATGTTGGCCTGTGTGGAGAGCGGCTACACCGAAAGAGTCATTGCCGAGGAAGCCTTCAAGACGCAACGGGCTATCGAGAATGAGGAACTGGTCATTGTCGGTGTGAATAAATTCAAGATGGATGAGGATGCCGTTGAAGTCGAGACATTTAGAGTGAACGAGGAAGTCGAGAGACAACAGATTGATCATCTCAAGAAACTCAGGGCAGAGCGAGACAATGCCAAAGTTGAAAAAGCGCTCTCTCGTGTTCTGAAGGATGTGGAGCGGGGAAACAACATGATGCCCTCTATCATCGATGCCGTCAAAGTGTATGCCACCGAAGGAGAGATCGTTCGAGAGCTCAAAAAATGCCTGGGAGAGTATGTTCAGAACATCGTTTTTTGATGGAGAATGCTCTCTGGGAATTGAAAGGACGCAACAATGAATGCTGCGCAGGCGACAGAAAGAAAAATTCGTGTTCTTCTAGCCAAGCCCGGACTCGATGGGCATGACAGGGGCATAAAAGTTGTTGCCCGGGCTTTGAAAGATGCCGGCATGGAGGTGATCTACATGGGTCTCCGCACTACCCCTGAACAGGTTGTGTCGTCTGCTATTCAGGAGGATGTGGATGTGATAGGCATCAGCAATCTCTCTGCAGCCCATATTCCGATCAACAGGGAAATTCTAAGACTGCTGAAGGAAAAAAACGCCGTTCATATTGCGTTGATCGCAGGGGGGACCATCCTGAAGGAGGATGAAATTCAATTGTTGGAAATGGGGGTTGCAGCCTGCTTTTGTCCGGGAACTGACACGAATGATATCGTGACGTTCATCAAAGAGAAAATAAGCAAAAAAAGGGAGGTGTGATCTCATGGTTCCGTATTCAGCAGAGGAAATTAGAATGCTCGAAGAGGGTGTCAGGAACATATGGCTCTGTTTCCAGCAGATGCAGGAATTCGAGCGAAACCCGGTAATAATATATGAAGGTGAGGGGATCAGGGTCAAGGGCATAGACGGAAAGGAATACATTGACGCCATTTCCGGGGCGGTCGTGACCGGGATTGGTTACTCGAACCGGAACGTGAAGGAGGCCATGAAAAAACAGATCGATGAGCTCTGCTGGTGGCCCATGCTTCATGCGACAAATCCACCCGCCGTGAAGCTGGCCAAAAAGCTTGCTGAGATCCTGCCCGGAAACCTCAACAATGCCTTCCTCCTGAGCGGAGGATCAGAGGCCACAGAATGTGCCATGAAGATGGCCCGTCAATACCATATTCAAACAGGGAATCCTCTAAAGACCAAGATCGTATCGCGTTACATGGCCTATCACGGCTCCACAAAAGGAGCACAGAGTGCTTCGGGGGTAGGAGGCGCCGCTCGATTTGAGCCCCTTCTCGCCGGCTATGTTCACGTGTTTCCCCCTTACTGTTACCGGTGCCCGTACGGCCAGAATGTGGCGGAATGCGATTTTGAGTGCGCTCAAGCCGTGGAAAGCATGATTCGGTTTGAAGGAAGGCAAACAGTCTCCGCCGTTATTGCCGATCCCATAATGTCTGCCGGCGGAATCATCGTGCCTCCCAAAGAGTATTACCAGAGGATCAGGGCTATCTGTGACCGGACTGATGTTCTTCTGATTTTTGATGAAGTGCTGACCGGATTTGGAAGAACTGGGCATCTCTTTGCCTGCAATTATTACGATGTCCTTCCTGATATCATATGCCTGGGGAAGGGAATGAGCGGCGGGTATCAACCCTTAGCTGCCACGGTAGCCAGAGATGAAATAGCTCAGGCCTTCAGAGGCGAGATGTCAGATCAGGTCGCCTTTGCTCATGGGAACACCTACGGAGGGCATCCCATAGCCTCCGCGGCAGGCCTTGCCGCGATCGATGAGTTGTTCCGGCTTCAACTGGTAGAGAATTCAAAAAACATGGGTCTTTATCTTATGGATAAATGCCTAAAGCTCCAGGATAAATATCCAATTATCGGGGATGTTCGAGGACTGGGCCTTCTGTTGGGGATGGAGATGGTTCAGGACAAAACAACAAAAAAAATGTTTCGCTCTAAAGATGCCGTTGTGCCCAAACTTAGGGACATGGCCATGAAACGAGGCCTTATCACCAGGGGATCTCCCCACGTGTGGCATCTCTGCCCGCCATTGATCGTGACCAAGGTAGAGATCGACGAGATCATCGCCATTGTTGATGACTGCATGCAAGAGATCATGCGGGAGATAGACGAAAGCGCTGGGTGATTGAGGAATAGTGTGAAAAAGTAAAGTGAAAGGGTCGGGGATTTGGGAAAGCGGTTTTTTGGACTCCAGCAGTTTCAAAAAGTATCTGTTGCCCGGATTTATTTTCCAGTCTGTCCTCATCCGTGGGGGATACGGAACCGGAAGCGGGCTGGGGTTTTGTATCCTCTCTATTATCCCCCTTTCCACGTTAGGGCTTTATAAAATTCGGGCAGAGCGGATTACAGCTCGATCCGAATTCAAAAAGGGATTATAATCCTACGGACGCGGTAATTAAATATCATGCGGAACCAATAGTTTAAAAGGAGTATAAAATGGCGAAAATATCGAAACTCATTGCTCTTGTTTCTGTAATAATCGCTCTCATTTTATTCATTGGATTTTCGACTGAAGAACCTCCCCAGGCTGAGTACGAAGTCAAATACAGGTTTAATGTCAGAATACCCATGAGCGATGGGGTAGAGCTGTCTGCCGATATGTACATCCCAGATGGCAAAGGCAGGTTTCCGGCGATACTGGTGAGAACGCCTTATGATAATAACAACGTGATGGAGAGAAAAGCGGGGCATTTTTTTGCCAAAAACGGCTACATCTACATCACTCAGGACGTGAGAGGACGAGGCGACTCCGCTGGGGAGTTCTACCCTTTTAGAGATGAAGCCAGGGATGGGCACGACACTTATGAATGGATTGGAAAACAGGAATGGTGTAACGGAAAGATCGGCTCGGTAGGGGGTTCGTACCTTGGCTGGACCCAAGTTTTTGCCGCCACCATGAAGAGCGATTACTATACGGCCATGATCCCCCAGGTGACTCCTCCGGATCCATTTCTCAACTTTCCCATCCAGAATGGAGCGCTACTGCTCACCGCTCTTCAATGGGCAGTCCTGACCGATGGAAATACGCTACAGGACATTACTATTTTTGACTGGAATAAGGTTTTGAAGCATCTTCCTTTAGTCGACATGGATGAGCTCGTGGGACGAGAGTTTGGGTTTTGGACAGATTGGATAACCCATTACACCTGGGATGAGTACTGGGATGCGCTGAGCTATCAGGAAAAGCTGGCCAAGGTCGATATCCCGGCCATTCATATGACCGGCTGGTATGACGATGATCAGCCGGGTTGCATCCAGAATTTTATGGCTATGCGTAAGCACGCCAAGACTCTCGGGAAAGAGAAGCATCAGAAATTGATTGTCGGCCCTTGGCCTCATGCTTTTAACCGCTCACGGAAGATGGGCCGGGTGGATTACGGAAAAGATTCGATCATCGATATGGATGCCCTGTATTTGCGCTGGTTTGATTACTGGCTGAAAGGCAAAGAAACGGGTGTTTTGGACGATGCCCCCGTGAAAATATTTGTGATGGGGGATAATGTCTGGAGAGATGAGCAGGAGTGGCCTCTCAAGAGAACCTCTTACAGCCAGTATTATTTTCATTCTGAGGGCAAAGCGAACACGCGATTCGGTGATGGGAAGCTGACGACTGATGTGCCGGGCGATGAAAAAACCGACAAGTATGTCTATGATCCGGCTGATCCGGTTACATTCATCTTCAAAACATTTGCCCAGATGGGGATGAACGAAGACCAACGATCCATTGAAGAGAGGGACGATGTGCTGTGCTATACAAGTGATGTGTTGGAGGAGGATATTGAGGTGACCGGCCCTGTCACCGTAAAGTTGTATATCTCGTCCGATGTCACGGACACGGACTTTTTTGCCCGACTCGTGGATGTCCATCCGGATGAGTACGCCATGAGGGTGGCGGATAATATCACCAAAACGCGATTCAGGAATACATTCAGGAAAGCGGAACCGATGGTGCCGGGAAAAGTGTATGAATTGGAAATTGACCTTTGGAGCACGAGTCTTGTTTTCAAGAAAGGGCACAGGATCAGGGTCGAGGTGACCAGCAGTGCTTTTCCGCTCTTCAATATCAACCGCAATACGGGAGAGCGCATGGGATTCGGAACGGAGATGAAAATTGCCAACCAGACGATTTACCACACGTCCGAATATCCCTCCCACATCACACTGCCGATTATCCCGAAGAACAAATAAGGAATGCCGCATCTGTATTCTCCCGGTTTGTTTCAACGTTTTTTTCTGGAATGTTCTGTCGTTGATCCTCGGCAGCCATATTTTTGATATAATCCGGGAATGGCTGAGCGGTAAAGCAGCTCTTTTAAGGATTCAAGCAGATGGAATATATCCCCCTTGGAATCTTCCTTGTCAGTTATCTCCTTTTTATTTTGCTTCCTAAAATACGGACGCCCATTGCCGTTTTCGGCGCTGTGCTGCTCCTTCTCACACGCGTGGTTTCATTTAAAGAAGTGCTGGGGGCCATCAACTGGAACGTGATGGGAATTTTCGTGGGGACTCTGGTTGTTGCCGATGTGTTCATGAAAAGCCGTGTGCCTGCCTATCTGGCGGAGGTCATCGTCGATAAAGCCAAGAACACGACATGGGCCATTCTCCTCATGTGCGCGCTGACCGGGTTCATTTCCGCTTTCGTTGAAAACGTGGCCACCGTACTGATCGTTGCCCCGGTTGCCCTGACGCTGGCCAAAAAAATCCAGTTGAATCCGATTAAGATGATGATCGCCGTGGCCATTTCCAGCAATCTTCAGGGCGCTGCGACCTTAATCGGGGACCCGCCGAGCATGCTTTTGGGTGGATTTGCCCGGATGACGTTTGGCGATTTCTTCTTCTATCAGGGAAAGCCTAGCCTGTTTTTTGCCGTTGAACTGGGTGCTGTAACGTCTTTTGTCGTCCTCTTTGTCGTCTTCAGGTCCTACAGGAAAAAAGAGACGATTATTCCGGTCGAAAGAATCAATTCCTGGATTCCGACAATCCTTTTGGGTTTTATGATTGTTGCTCTGGCGCTATCCTCATTCTTTGACCCCGGCTTCACCGGCACGGCAGGCATAATCTGTATGATTTTTGGTGTCGTCTGCGCTCTCTGGGAGATGTTGGCGAACAAAGGAAATCTGATCCGGGGTCTCAAATCTTTGGATTGGGACACCACCTTCTTCTTGATGGGAATATTTGTGCTGGTGGGGGGAATTACGCTGTCTGGATGGATCGATCGGATTTCCGTATTTTTCTCCGGATTGGTGGGACAGAATATCTATTGGGGATATACGCTGCTCGTCTTTGTGGCAGTTGTGTTGTCCGCGTTTGTGGATAACGTTCCTTTTTTGGCGGCTATGATTCCTGTGGCCATGGCCATGTCGAATGAATTTGGGATTACGCCCTCTTTATTTCTCTTCGGGCTTCTCATCGGCGCAAGTTTGGGAGGGAATATTACCCCTATAGGGGCGTCGGCCAACATCGTCGCCTGTGGACTGCTCAAAAAAGAGGGATACATAGTCAGGTTTCGGGATTTTCTCAAAATAGGTATTCCCTTCACCCTGGCTGCGATCATCCCTGCCTATCTTTTTATCTGGATTATTTGGGGCTGATCCCGTTTCTGTCCACCCTTGCGATCAATGAATGATTACGCTTAAAATCTTTATTGATTCCCAAGCCATGCGGAGTTCGCCGGTCAATGTAAACATGAATCCTCTCCTGGAAAGGATTCCTATCTATTCCCGGTATTCCGTTGAAATGGAGCTGGACTCTTCAGGACCTCGTGGATTACTGTTATAATGCAGCCTATGTACGGTGAGGATCCGGTTTATGGAATTTAGAGTGTGATGAAACAAAAGTACGATTTTTGTATGGCGACGGACTGGGAATACGATAGAGATTTTGTTGAATTGATCGCGCGAGTGGCATTCTATGAATACGGGCTGAGGACTCATGTTGTCGAGCCTGCCAACCTCCAGGAAACCATAGATCGATATCGTGATGGAAGTTTGGACTTTAATTTTTTTTATGACCGGGGTTCGGATACCTCTCCTGAATTCATGGAGCTGAATGATTTGGCCGCAAGGGACAACGTCCCCATCTTGGATTCGATGCAGCAGTTGAAATGGGCGTCCGATAAAGCCACGATGCATCTGGAATTCATCGCCAATGGCTTGAGAGCGCCGTACACGATCATCATTCCGCCTCATACAAAGCAGCCTGCGCTATATCTTTCCGAAGTGGATCTGGCCAAGTTGGGTTCATCCTTTATTATCAAGCCTGCCAACACGACAGGAGGAGGAATCGGTGTCATTGAGGGAGCGGAGACGAATCAGGATATCTTGAAGTTTCGCCAGGAATTCAAGGACGATAAGTACCTTCTGCAAGAGAGAATCGAGCCGCTGGCAAAAGACGGTAAAAGATTCTGGTTCCGAGGCTTTTTCTGCTGCGGCCTTGTCACGTGTTCCTGGTGGGATCCCCGACTCCACATCTATGAGCTTTTGACTCCGGAACATGTGGAAATGTATCGCCTTGAAGAGTTGTATTCTCTTGTCGAAAAAATTTCGCGCATCATAAGGTTAAATTTTTTCTCTACGGAAATCGCTTTGAACGGACAAGGACAATTCATCTTTATCGACTATGTCAATGAAGTCTGTGATATGCGCTTGAAATCAAAGCATGGAGATGGCGTGCCGGATCAGATCGTGACTCAAATCGCTAAGAAGATTGCCGCTCATGTGAAGGTTAACAAAAAGATCCGAACCTGCTGAGAAAGCCCACTGAACAAACCGTCATCGAGGTTGAACCATTCATTATCTGTCTGATAAAAAATGTGTTGACTATGAATTTTATGAAGGAATAATTGTTCTGTGTATTCTCCGGCGTGTCATTTTGGAATGTGGTGAAGAAGAAAAATCTGTTGAATGAAATTTTTGAGAGATACTTCATCCAGAGATGAGGTTTAGGATGAACAATGAGTGGAAGGTTATATCGGATGAAGGGTTAGCACGTTTGAACGATCGTGAGCAAGCTATCTTCTGTGAACGAGCACCGCATCAACAGGTTTTGGCGGTTATACGTCCGAGTATGGTTTGGATCCGGATTTCTTTACTTTCGGAAAGGCGGTTGGAGGCGGAATTCCGGTTGCCGGCTATGGGTTCACAAAGGATATCGCTGAGGCTATGGATGCTTCCTTTGGACTTGAAACAGAAAGTTCCCCTATGGGAATCGGCGGCACTCTCAGCGCGAACGCCTTTGCTGTCAATGCCATGCGCCACACCTTAGAGAAAGTCGCAACGAAGGAAGCTTATGATCATATGATTTCCTTGACCAATCAAATGGCCGGTGGTCTGGAGGGAAAAATTATCGAGGCAGGTGTTCCTTGGAGTGTGACACGCTGTGGTGCTCGGTTAGAGCTTCAATTCATGCCTCAATCCCCCATAAACGGCACTGAAGCGAAAAAAGCCCTGTTCTGGGACTTGATCTGGTACACTCACCTGTACTTGCTCAATCGGGAGTTACTGATCACGACCTTCCACAACATGATGCTCATCTCACCGGTTACGACTACCGAGGATGTGGATAAACTGGTCACAGAGTGGGGGAACTGCATGACTGAATTAGCTGACTTGGCCGATTAAACAGCGGGTCTATTTTTTCCAAAAAGAGGTGGCGAGCATGATGAGAACCGTGTGGATTTCCAGACGGCCGGCCAGCGGAATATGGGCGTAGTTATCGGTGGGTTCAACACTGCCTAATCCGGGTCCGATGTTCCCCAGGGTGGCGGCCACTGCCCCAAAGCGGATACAAGATCAAGTCCAAGCCGGGTCATGATGAGCACCCCGATGATGAACAGACCCAGCATCAAAGCGAGAAAACCGAGGGCATGGGTGATGGCTATCTGGGAATGACCTTATTTCCCACGCGGACGGGAATGACGGCGCTGGAATGTTTTATATGTCCTTATAAGCAAACATATAAGGAGGCTTATAGGAAATAATAATGCCGAAGGGGGGACTCGAACCCCCACGAGCTAAAACGCTCACATGGCCCTCAACCATGCGTGTCTACCAAATTCCACCACTTCGGCAAAATTTTGGGGGCGTGATCTGCCTGCGGGACGCTCTAAAGCGTCCGTTTATATGTTGTCTTCCTTATCCGGTGATTTTTTCTCGTCTTCGGCTTTTTTCTTTTCTGCGTCAGTATCTTTTTTTTCCGTGGCTGTCTCTTCTTTTTTCTTTTCTGGTTCCTTTTTCTTTTCTTCTTGAGTTACGGGCTCTTCGGCCTCTTTCTTGGTTTCGGTGACGGCGGCCGGTGTATCCTGAGCCGGAGGCGCCTCCTCTCCGCTCACAACAGATCGCGCGCCTTTGCCGCTAAGTATCCATAACCCTAACGAGGTGATCATGAAGAGGACCGCACTAATTGTCGTCATTTTCGATAGCAAGGTAGCCGTGCTTCTCGGTCCAAAGACAGATTGGCTGCCGGCACCGCCGAAGGCTCCGGCCAGATCTGCTGCTTTCCCTGATTGAAGCAGAACAGCAACAATGAGAATCAGACAGACGATGATGTGGATGATTGTGATCAGTACGCTCATTTTTCTCTGTATGCCTTTATCGATTCCTTCGCAATTTCTATGAAGGAATCAGCTTTGAGTGAAGCTCCACCTACGAGAGCTCCGTTGATATCCTTCTCTATAAGCAGAGAATACGTGTTGGCGGGCTTGACGGATCCGCCGTAGAGGATTATAGCACAGGCCCCGGTATCATTTCCATATTTTTCTGATAGTTGTGCTCTGATAAAGGCGTGAATTTCCTGGGCCTGTTCAGGGGTAGCTGTGAGGCCCGTCCCTATGGCCCAGATTGGTTCGTAGGCGATGATGATGCGCTTGATTTCCTCCGTCGAAAAACCTTCCAATCCTTCTGCTATTTGCGTTCTGACTTTACCTATCGTCTGTTCCGTCTCTCTCTCTTCGAGGGACTCTCCGATGCACATAATGGGTGTGAGCCCGGATTCGAGTGCAGCTCTGATCCTTTTATTAACAGTCTCATTCGTCTCACTGAAGTACTGCCGTCTCTCGGAATGACCTATGATGACAAATTCACAGCCCACATCCTTGAGCAGCATGCCGGAGACTTCTCCGGTGAAAGCGCCTTTCTCCTCCCAATAAAGATTCTGAGCGCCCATTTTAATAGGGCTTGCCGCAAGCGCCTTTCCAACCTCGCTCAAGGCTGTAAAAGGGGGGATGACGACCATTTGTGCTTCTTTAAACTCTTCTCTTGCCTCATCGAGGGCCTTAACAAGCTCAATCGATGGCGGAATTGTGTTGTGCAGCTTCCAGTTGCCGGCAATGAAGGGCTTTTCATGTTTATTCATCATGTTGCTTCTCCGTTAACGCTTCGATGCCCGGAAGCGTTTCGTTGGCGATGTACTCCAGAGAGGCTCCTCCGCCCGTCGAAATATGAGAGATCTTATCGCTGACACCCGCTTTGTAGACGGCGGCTACGGAATCTCCGCCACCGATTATGGTCATAGCCTCAGAATTGGCCACTGCTTCGGCGATTTTCATGGTCCCGTTGGCAAACTCATCGATCTCAAAAACGCCCATGGGACCATTCCAGAAAATTGTCTTGGCCTCACTTATGATTTGGACATAGGCCTCTATCGTTTTCGGGCCAATATCCAAGCCCATCATATCTTCGGGGATTGGGAAGCGATCGATTGTATCCGTGGTGACACCCGCGGCGATTTCTTTGGCCACAATGTGGTCTAGGGGAAGACGAAAATTGACATCCCTCTCTTTAGCCATAAACATTAGCTCCATGGCCATGCCTTTTTTCTCGTCCTCGACCAATGAACGGCCCACTCCCAAACCCTCAGCGGCGAAGAACGTATAAGCCATCGCGCCCCCGATGAGGATGTTGTTGGCTTTATTCAAGAGGTTTCGGATGATGGGGATCTTGTCTGATACTTTGGCTCCGCCCAGAATGGCCGTGTAGGGTTTTTCCGGCGATAAGACGACCTTGTTCAGGTATTCAATTTCTTTGGTCAGAAGAAAACCGGCTGCGGATTTCACCGCATAGGGAGCGATACCGACGACCGAAGCGTGAGCTCTGTGGCAGGTCCCAAAAGCATCATTGACGAAAAGATCGACGTTTTCAGCCAATTCCTGGGCAAATACCGGATCATTCGCCGTCTCTCCCGGGTAAAACCTGAGATTCTCAAGCAGAAGCACTTGGCCTTCTCGAAGTCCTTTTTTAAGCTCATTGACCTCATCGCCGATGACGTCAGGCGCAAAAATGACTTGATGATCGAGAAGTTCGGAAAGCCTTTTGGCTACGGGGCTGAGGCTCAGTTGAGGATTCACCTGTCCTTTGGGCCGTCCCAGATGTGAGGCGACGATGAGCTTCGCCCCCTGTTCAAGAAGGTATTCGAGTGTGGGCAGCGCAGCCTTGATTCGCGTGTCGTCACGGATCTGTCCTTCTTCATTCAGGGGAACATTGAAGTCCACCCGAAGGAATACCGTCTTCCCCTTGACGTCCAGATCTTGGCAGGTGAGCATGGCCTTAGCCATTGATGAATTTGACGAGGTCAGCGAGGCGGCAGGAATAGCCCCATTCGTTGTCATACCAGGCGAGGACTTTTACCAGGTTTCCATCCGTAACTTTGGTGTATTCGGCATCCACTATCGAGGAATGGGAATTGGCCATGAAATCGACTGAGACGAGTGGCTCTTCACAGTACTGAAGAATTCCTTTCATTTTTCCTTCTGCGGCGTCTTTGAAAGCGCTGTTGACTTCATCCGCCGTGACCTCTTTTTTCAGGAGCGCCACCAGATCAACTAAGGAAACATTCGGCGTGGGTATCCTTACGGCGATCCCGTCCACTTTTCCGTTCAGCTCGGGGATAACGATGCCCACGGCCTTGGCTGCTCCGGTAGTTGTGGGGATTTGTGAGACCGCTGCAGCCCTGGCTCGGCGCAGATCCTTGTGGGGGAAATCGAGCAGACTCTGGTCGTTGGTGTAGGCGTGGATGGTCGTCATGAAGGCCTTTTCGATACCGAATGTGTCGTGGAGAACCTTGGCGGGAGGGGCAAGACAGTTGGTCGTGCAGGAAGCATTGGAGATAATGTGATGGTGGGCAGGATCGTACATGTCCTCGTTCACTCCCAGAACGAGAGTCACATCCGGTTCAACCGCAGGCGCGGAAATGATGACCTTTTGGGCCCCTCCGCTTTCGATGTGCTTTAAGGCATCGTTTCTTTTCCGGAAGAGCCCCGTAGACTCGATGACGATGGAAACACCCAGGTCTTTCCAGGGCAGATTAGCCGGGTCTCTCTCGGAAAAAACTGTTATTTTTTTATCATTGACTTGAATGGTTTTATCTTCGGGTTTCACATCCGCATCCAGTATTCCAAGGACGGAATCGTATTTAAGAAGATGGGCTAGAGTCCTTGAATCTGTAAGGTCATTGACCGCCACAAATTCAAGCTCTGGATCTTGGAAGGACGCGCGAAAAACGTTTCTTCCTATTCGACCGAAACCGTTAATTCCGACTTTTATACTCATATAATTTCCTCCACTTTTGATACTCCTTTTAGTAACACAAATTACCTGTGAAATCAATGATGAAAGCATCCTTAACACTGTCACATCTACAAAGGGGATGAAGATAAGGATTGAAGCGCATCAGATTCCATTTTCGGCGAAGGCCCACCATCCCCCATGCGCCTCAAACGGATATTGAATCGCTTGCTTCAGGCCTCAATATTGATCAGGGTAGTGTTTTTTTAACCCACGAATCTTACATTAATGAATGAAATGAAGACCTGACCCCTGCTTATGTGTTAAAATTCGCACCTTGGATGACTCTTTGTAATATGAAGGGGAGGAGAAGCCATGAAAGTTCTGACGGCCAAACAGATGCAAGAGATTGACCGTAGAGCGATTAAAGATCTCGGAATCATTGGTCCGATACTGATGGAAAATGCAGGGGGGCAGATTTTTGCTGAAATAATCAAAAGGTTTCCAGAAATTGAAAAAGAACAGGTTGTTGTCGTAGCGGGAAAAGGGAACAACGGCGGCGATGGGTTCGTCGTCGCCCGTCATTTGTACAACCGGGGTTGCCGGCCTCAAGTTATCCTTTTGGCGAAAAAAAGTGAACTGAAAGGGGATGCCGCTCTGAATGCAGGAATAGCCGACCGCATTGGGATTGCCATTTTTGAGGCGACGACAGATAACAAATGGACCTCTCAGAAGGAAAAAATCGGGAAGGCAACAGTGATTGTGGATGCCATCTTCGGGACGGGTTTGGTCGATCCAGCGGCTGGCCGCTACGCCAAGGCTATCGCCGATATCAACAGATCGAAAGCCTTCAAAGTCGCCGTGGATATTCCGTCCGGTTTATCTTCGGACACATATCAAATCATTGGGCCTTGCATCAAAGCGGACCTGACAGTGTGTTTGGCCGCTCCCAAAATTGCCCATGTCTTTACACCGGCCGAAGAATACATCGGTGAGCTGGTGATTGGCGATATAGGCCTTCCACCCTTTCTGTTCGAGGATCCGAGCTTGAAATTGGAGATGATCGAAAAAAAGGACATTTTGCCCTATTTCGGACCCCGTAAAAGGGATGGGCATAAAGGCAACTACGGCCATCTTTTGATTCTATCCGGATCTCTGGGAAAAACCGGCGCCTCCATAATGGCGGGAAAGGCAGCTTTAAAGATGGGCGCAGGCCTGGTTACAGTGGGGATACCTCAGAGCTGCTTGGCCGTCGTGGCCAGAGGGATGTTCGAGCTTATGACAGAGCCGCTGCCGGAGACTCCGGAGAAAACCTTTTCGGCCGAAGCGGTGGACAGAGCTCTGGAGTTACTCGGGGGAAAGGATGCGCTCATGGTCGGGCCGGGAATATCGACCAATGAATCCACGGCCAAATTTGTTCTGGAACTCCTGCCCAAGGTCGAAGTCCCTGTCGTGATTGATGCGGATGCCCTCAATATCCTGGTCATGAAACCAGAGGTAATCAAAAGGCTGAAAAAGCCGGCTGTATTAACTCCGCATCCGGGAGAATTCGCCCGCCTCCTCAGTCTGACGACCAAGGAGGTTTTGGACCAAAAGTTAAGGTTGGTGCCCAAATATTCTCAGGAATACGGTGTTTTTCTCGTCCTGAAGAGCTACAGAACCCTCACAGGCACACCCGAAGGAGACGTTTTCATCAACCCAACGGGCAATCCGGGTATGGCCAGCGCCGGATCGGGGGATGTGCTCAGTGGGATGATTGCCTCCATGATCATTCAGGAAAAAAATACGCTGTTAGCCACCCTCGCCGCCATCTATATTCATGGATTGAGCGGCGATATAGGTGCCGCAAAGATCGGTGAAAAGCCGCTCACCGCTGCAAACCTAATTCATTATCTCCCCGCGGCTATCAAAAAACTGACTTCGTGAGAGAGTGTGTGCTTTTCTGAAGAAGAGACCAGGCGAAGATGAAGCCGAAGAAAATTCTGTCCAGGGTGGAGGAGTACACTTCAGGGTCCGAAAAGGAGACATTTCAGGTTGCCGAAAAACTAGCCAAGGGTTTTAGCGGGAACGAAATTGTTCTTCTTTTCGGTGAACTGGGGGCAGGCAAAACCGTGTTTGCCAAGGGTATTGCAGCAGGGCTTGAGTTTAAGGATATCAACAGTGTTTGCAGTCCTTCCTACACTCTTGTGAACATCTATAGGGGAAAGTCGACGATTTATCATGTCGACCTCTATCGGTTAGGCAGCGAAACTGAGATTCTGGATCTGGGATGGGAGGATTACATCGGACAGGGTGTGGTCGTCGTGGAGTGGGGAGAAAAATTAACACTTTCGCTCGTTGCCATTCGGGTCACGATCGAAGTTCTTGAAGATGATACAAGAAAGATCAGGATTCATCGACCATACGCTCTGTAGTCCAGTCATTCGGACAGTTCGGGGAATAGGGGGAACAAATGAGCTGGTCAAGGGATTCGGGTCGTGATTGAAATAATCCGGCAGTTTAGGTATAAAGATATGGAACTCTAACGGGCAGGAAGGAGAAAATGTATGCGGACCGTAACTGACATATATCAGTTCATTATGGCCAACGTCTACCTGAAGTTTATCCTGACTCTTTTAATATCGCTCATCGTTGCCTTTCTGGCTAAGCTCATTGTCTCTAAGGTCTTGAAACCCTTAGCAAAAAAAACAAAAACCCTGGTGGACGACTTGATCATAAAGAGCATTTCTTCCGTCATCTTCTATATCATCCTGGTGCTCGGATTGAAAGTCGGTTTCCAGGCGCTCCAAGTTGAGACGGAGCTTTACCACAGTCTTGTCGACACCTTTTTGGTCCTCATGGTCACGATAGCCCTGCTCCGGATCATTCACAATCTTTCGACGCACTGGTTGGAGGATTGGGCCGAAAAGACCCAGTCAACCGCTGATGACAGGCTGATTCCTTTGGTCGAAAAGATATTAAAAGCTGTGATTATTGTCCTGGCAGTCATATTCATTTTTGACAGCTGGAATATTGATATAAGTCCGCTTTTGGCCACGGCGGGCATCGCCGGTATTGCCATCGGTTTTGCAGTCAGAGACAGTCTGGCGAATATTCTTGGTGGGATACAGCTGGTTTTGGACAAAACATTTAAGGTGGGCGATAAAGTTGAGATTGAATCGGGAGTGATGGGTGTCATTCTGGATATTGGCTTGCGGAGTACGAAGCTGAAAACTTACGATAATGAAGTCATCTATATACCGAATGGACAACTTGCCAACGCCAAGTTGAAGAATTTCACCGTTCCCGACGTTTCCATAAGGGTTAATGTGAACTTTGGTGTCGAATATGGCTCTGACCCTGAAAAGGTGAGGCAGGTTGTCCTCGATGCTGTAAAGCCGCTCGACAAGGTCATTGATGAGCCTGCGCCTGTCGTCCAATTTTTGAACATGTCGGATTTTTCTCTTGACTTTGTGGCCAGGGCTTGGGTTAGCGAGTACACAGATGCCTACGACACAAAGCTGGCCATGACAGATGCCATATATAATGCTCTGAGAGAAGCCAAAATAGGAATACCATTTCCTACGCGAACGGTATACACGAAATCAATGGATTGAGGAAAGGAGAGAAATATGCTCGACCAGGTAAAGGACATTATCGTCGAGGTCAAAGATTTCCCCAAACCTGGAATCGGCTTCAAAGACATCACTCCTCTTATCGAGAGCCCGGAAGCGTTCAATTTCGTCATCGATGCTCTCGTCAATTGGGCTAGGGAGAAAAAACCGCAGATCGTTGTCGGTATAGAATCGAGGGGATTCGTGTTTGCTGCTCCTGTGGCTCACCAGTTGGGACTTGGTATTGCACTCATCCGGAAAAAAGGTAAGCTTCCGCGTGAAACCATCTGTGTCAAAGCCCCCAACGAATACGCCATCGAGTATTTTGAGATGCACAATGACAGTGTGAAACAGGGACAGAGAGTCGTCATCATCGATGATCTCATAGCGACGGGGTCCAGCACTGTCAGTGCTATCGATATAGTCAAGAAGATCGGCGGAAGTGTGGTTGGTTTTGCTGCCGTGGTGGAACTCCTTTTCTTGAACGGAATTGCCTTCATAAAGAAGCATCATCCTGATGTTGACATCCACACCATGATCCAGTTCGAAGATTAGGATGTGGTCATGAAGGGCTGGATTAACCGGTATTTCAAGCTCGAGGAAAACAACACCACAATTCGCACTGAAATGGTAGGTGGAGTGACCACCTTCATGACCATGTCCTATATCATTTTTGTCCAACCGGCCATCCTGTCTGTAGCCGGAATGGACAAAGGCGGAGTGATGTTTGCCACCTGTGTGGCTAGTGCCCTCGCGACCCTGCTGATGGGACTTCTGGCCAGGTATCCCATCGCTCTCGCCCCGGGGATGGGACATAATGTATTTTTTGCCATCATTGTCTGCGGGATAATGGGGTATTCCTGGCAAATTGCCCTGGGTGCCGTTTTCATATCCGGCAGCATCTTTCTCATCCTATCTTTAATCGGCGTCTGGAAAAGCCTGGTTGCCGCCGTCCCCGATTCGTTAAAGCATTCTATAGCTGTGGGGATAGGGATATTGATTGCCTTTATAGGTCTCCAGTACGGAGGTATTGTGGTCAGCGCCCCTCCTCCAGTGCCCGGGACTACAGACATTCTTGTTTTTTTAGGAGATTTGACGAGCAAACCCGTCCTGGTGACCATGTTCGGCGTTGTCTTGACCTCAATCTTGATGGTTTTGAAAGTGCGAGGCGCCATTCTTTTGGGAATATTTGCCACGGCGCTCCTGGGAGTTCCTCTCAAGGTGGTGGCTTATCATGGAATTCTCTCCACGCCTCCCAGCGTTATGCCGACATTCCTCAAGCTGGATATATCGGGAGCCGTTCAGACGGGCTTGATATCCGTTGTGTTCATTTTCTTCTTTCTGGATCTGTTCGACACGATCGGCACACTCATCGGTGTCAGCAGTCCTGCGGGTTTTTTAAAGGATGGAAAGCTGCCTCGAGCCGACAGGGCCATGTTCTCGGATGCCATCGGGACAATCAGCGGGGCTCTCATGGGGACATCCACGGTTACCAGCTATATCGAGAGTGCCTCTGGGATAGCGCAAGGAGCCAGGACTGGCTTGGCTAATATCTTCACTTCCTTTCTCTTTTTAATCGCCCTGTTCTTCAGTCCTTTGGCTGAGATGATCGCCGGAAGTTATGTCCACAATGACCAGGTTCTCAGGCCGGTGATTGCCGCGCCGTTGATTATCGTTGGTTATCTGATGATGAAGGGTGTGACTTTTATCGAATGGGATGATTTGACTGAGGCCATTCCATCTTTCCTGACCATCATCATCATGCCCTTGGCCTTCAGTATAACAGAAGGAATTGCCTTCGGGTTTATTTCCTATTCGCTCCTGAAGTTGGTTTCTGGCAAGGGCAAGCAGGTCCACTGGATTATCTACTTTTTTTCGATCCTCTTTGTCATTCGCTATCTGATTAAATAGCACTCGCCAATGAAGGAACTCCCGAGTGGGACTGCTTCCCATGATCGATAACTCGGTTATTTGAAGCTCACGTCGAGTGAATATCTGAGAAAATGGACTGGAAAACTAAACCTTTAGCGTTAAAAGTTCTCCCCTGGACTCTTCTCTTGTTGTTCGCTGCCTGTGCCACTAAAGAAGTCATCGAGCCTAAAATGAGTTATGGTCCTGATGAGGCGAAATGGGTGAATAAGGCTCTGGCAAAAATGTCTCTTGAAGAGAAAATTGGCCAGATGATTGCCTGCCGGTACTCTGGGTATTTTGTGAATAGCGAGAGCGAATACCTTGAGGAATTGAAAACCCTTGTGCTGGAACAAAAAATCGGAGGATTTGTCCTTTTCGGCGGGGATGTGTTCGAAACGGCACATCTAAACAACACACTTCAGGAGATAGCCAAAACACCGTTGCTCATGGCGTCTGATCTGGAGAGGGGCTTGGGGAACCAGATTGATGGGGCCGTCCTCTTCCCTCCGGCCATGTCTCTTGGTGCAGCCGACTCAAAAGAGCTGGCTTATAACATGGGAAAGATAACCGCCCGGGAAGCAAGGGCCATCGGCATCCATATGACCTACGCGCCTGTGGTCGATGTGAACATCAATCCTGACAACCCGATAATCAACGTGCGTTCCTTCGGTGAGGATCCCGAACAGGTCGCTCGGCTGGCAGTGGCTTTCATCAAGGGATGCCAGGAAAACGGGCTCATCACCACAGCCAAACACTTTCCGGGGCATGGAGATACGGCCGAAGATTCTCACCTTGTCCTCCCCACCATCGAAGGCGGCCGGAACCGTCTAGACAAAGTGGAGCTCTTTCCGTATAGGAAGGCCGTTCAATCCGGTGTCCAAGCCATAATGGTCTCGCACCTGCGACTCCCGGCACTCGATCCTACACCCAATATGCCGGCTTCACTTTCAAGTCCGATCATTACCGAACTCCTGAGGGAGGATATGGGATTCAAGGGCCTGTTGGTCACCGATGCCATGGATATGCAGGCAGTGACCAAGCTGTATTCGTCTGAGGAGGCTGCTCTGATGGCTGTCAAAGCCGGCATCGATATGGTCCTCCTGCCCCCTAAACCGAGAGAAGTGATCGATAAGTTGGTTAGGGCTGTCAAAGACGGGGATATTTCAGAATCAAGGATTGATGTCTCTGTAAAACGTATCTTGGAAACCAAGGCAAGGCTTGGGTTGCATAAAAGACGGCTTGTTGATCTTGAAGTGCTGGATGAGAAGATTGCCACGAGTGCGCATCGAAGGCAAGCAGAAATTGCGCTAGAGAATTCGATGACGCTGGTTAAGAATGCAGGCGATCTTATCCCTCTGCCTCTTGAGGGGAAGAAGCTTGCCGTGTTATCCCTGAGCAGTGACCGGGGCGGATATTACGCCGGCAGGACATTTGTCGAGGAAATAATGGCAAGAGTTCCGGGAACATTCACGTTTTATGCCGAAGCCACAACGGGTATTGAATATCTGGAGAGTGTGCTGGAGGATACAGCTGATGCGGATATCTGCGTTGTCGGTCTTTTCTCCCGGTTAAGGGGATACAAAGGAAGTATCGGCCTGGAAGAGAAGCATGTCGACTTGATTCGACAAATTATCTTGAGTGATAAGAAGGTCGTTGTGATCTCGTTCAGCAGTCCCTATTTTCTCGGTCAGTTTCCCGGGGTGGATGCCTATCTCTGTGCCTACAGGTATTCCTCAGAAGCTCAGGTTGCCGCAGTGCAAGCTCTGTTTGGTGAAATCGCTATTCAGGGAAGACTTCCCGTCTCCATCCCGCATCTCTATCCTCTAGGCCATGGCATTAAAATCCAGAAGGTTAGAGATAAGGACGTTGAAGATGGAGAAGCTCGATACAGATAACCAAAAAAGCTTTTATAACAGTTGTGTCAATTTAGGCAGAAAGGCCAGGAAAAGAATCAATCCGGCCGCATACAGGATGAGTCCCAGATAAATCCATTTCCACTTTGCCAAATCTGGCCTAAACTCAACTTGGAGTGATGGCTGGAATTCTCCCGTCGAGAGCAAGCTTGCCAAAAGGGCAATGAGGATGGCCACCAGAAAGCCTGTGGCATTCCACCAGAGCCAGGACACAGAAGGCACGAACAACCAGAGATACATATTCGTCAGAACACCGCAGATCAAGCCGAGAATAACCGGCGAAGGCTGTGCTGTGCGTGTGAAAATCCCCAGAAAAAAGACGGCGAATATGGGACCGTAAAAAGCCGACCCGATTTTGTTTATGGATTCGAGGATGGTCGGGGAAATGTCTCCTATTAAAAAGGCAAATCCAATGCAGAACAGCCCCCAGAACAGCGTGAGCATTTTCGACAATCTCATTTCTTGCTGCTGTGACGGCTTGTTCTTTTTGATTTTTTTATAGATATCCTCCAGAGAAGCAGCGCTGAGCGAATTGATGGATGAGTCGAGAGACGACATGGCGGCCGCCATGATGGCGATGAAGATCAGCCCCACTACACCGGCCGGCATATTGGCTAAGACGAATGTCGGCAAGAGGTAATCATATCCTCCCTCGGGAAGCTTTGCCAGAAAATCCGGATGCTGTGATGCATAGGCTCCGAGAAGAAGACCGATTCCGCCATAAATGAGGACAAGCGGGAAACGAAAAAAGCCGTTGAGGAGAAGGCTTTTTCTGCAATCTGTCAGGCTTCGAACGCTGAGTTCCCTCTGGACTTGACTCTGATCACAACCATAATAAGAGGCATAGAGAAAGAATCCGCCCAAAAAGAGAGGCCAAAAGCCAAAATCTTTGCTGTCGCCCAGGCCGTGTGCTGTGAAATCCACGGCCAGAAATCGGGAAGGATCGAGTGTTTGAGTGACGGCGCTCCACCCCCCTACGAGATGGAGCCCGACAATGCCGGTGATCAGGAGGCCGAGAAGGATTACTATCATCTGGATGGTGTCGCTGATGATATCCACATGAATCCCGCCAAAGAGTTCATAGATCAAGGCAACCGCTCCGATGAGGATTATGGTGATGTATACGGGAATTTGGAGTGTGACAGAGAGAACTATCGCAGCCGCATAGACGGCTACGCCTGTCGCCAGCCCACGGCTTATCTGAAAGAGACCACTCATGGCGATGCGTGTTCTGATGTCGAAACGGCGTTCGAGAAATTCATAGACACTGATGACCTGGAGTGAAAGGTAGATCGGAAAGAAAAAGGCCATCAACACGGCCATGGCCAGGGGCAATGCCAGCTCGTAACCGAGTAAAATCAATCCACCCCCAGGCCTGAGCGCAACGAAGGCCGGGGCGGAGATGAACGAGACAGCCCCCAGTTGAGTGGCCATGGTGGAGAGGCTGATAGGAAACCAGTGGATTTTTCTGCCGGCAAGATAGTAATCTTCGGATGTCTTTTGCTTTCTCCCCAGAAGCCAGCCCAGAAGAATCAGCCCCACTGAGTAGGCGACGATTATGATCCAATCCAACCAGGTCATGGTCTGGTTCTCGAGTCGATCCGTATTGTGACTTGTTACTTATAATACTTGTTTTGACCTTCGAATGGAACTCTTCGTAATATCAACTTGCTTCGGTCTATGCTGAATTACTAGTAAGACGGGCTGATGGTAGAGCGAGGCCTATAGAGAGCCGCAAAGCGAGAGCACGAATGAATGTCTGTTTGAGCCGCCTAGGGTGGGTGGAAGGGTTTTCGGCGAAAAGGGGCGCTCATTCGTGCCTCTTACTGTCTCTTAAATTGACACTTCCAGTGATTTTAATTATGCTTATACGCACAGCATCTTTCCTGACAGCCAGTAAAGAGTAATGCGCATTTTACAGGAGGGAGACATGTCTGATTTTTTTCAGAATGGGGTCATAACAACGTTTCACACAATGGGTGAACAAAACCTGGATAGGCTGGAAGGAGAACTGAAGGCTTTTTCAAAAACTCGACCCATTGCTCTTGTTCTGCCTTCTTTGTATCGGGAATATGCCAGTGGCGCTCTTCCAAAGATCATGAAGACACTCAGCAAAGTAAGCTATCTCAACGAAATTGTCCTCTGTCTGGATAAGGCGACATCGGCACAATTCCAAGAAGTCAAAAAGGCTTTTACTTCCGCAAAAAAACTTAAGATTATCTGGAATGACGGCCGTCAGGTTAAGAAGATCTATCAACTCATGGAGAGAAACGGGCTTTCCCCTGGAGCACCGGGAAAGGGGAGGGCGGTCTGGATATCTTTAGGATATGTCTTGGCCCGGGGAAAAAGTCGGGTTATTGCCATACATGATTGTGATATCGTGAATTATGACCGGATCATGTTGGCACGCCTCTGCTATCCGGTCGGGAATCCCCACTTTGAATATGAGTTTTGCAAAGGCTTCTACACTCGTGTGACCGATAGGATGCACGGCCGGGCGACGCGCTTGTTTTTCACTCCGTTTATCAGGGCTTTAGAGAAGATATTGGGATATCTCCCTTTCTTGGTTTATATTGATAGCTTTCGCTACGCCTTGGCCGGAGAGATTGCCCTGCGCAGAGACTTGGCTATGGCTATGCACATTCCCAGTGACTGGGGTCTTGAGGTGGGAACCTTAGCGGAAGTCTACAGGAGTGTGACCTTGAACAGGATCTGCCAGGTCGATATAGCGGACGAGTACGAACACAAGCACCAGCCTCTTATCCCCAATAATCCGGAAAAGGGTATTCTCAAAATGACCATCGATATCGCCAATTCAATATTTAGGACTCTAGCTTTAGAGGGTGTTGAATTTTCCGAAGGCTTTTTCAAGACGCTGAGCAACCTTTACCTGAAAATTGCTCAGGAAGCCGTTGTTCGCTACGAAAGCGATGCAGCTTTAAACGGATTGTATTTTGACCGGCACACTGAGTTGGTCAGTGTCGAGGCTTTTGCCAATGGCATCAACCGGGCCGGAAGAATTTTTTGGGAAAATCCGGCCATCCTGCAGCTCATTCCTTGCTGGCATCGTGTTACAGCAGCACTGCCGGAATTGTATCCCCTGCTGCTTGAGTCGGTAAAATTAGATAATAAATGAAACAAACGGGATGCTGTCGGCGTTATTCAATTAAACTGGATGCGTTTGTCTAGAAAAATCTGGAGAAGATCGAAATGGTATTTCCTAAGAAGGTTTTAACGATTTTTTTGATTGTTGCTTTGATCGCCGTTTTGGCCTATTACTTCGTAATTGTTAAGGGTGATTATTCTGGGAGGAAAGGGAACGATGATGCCGCTGCACATGAAAAAAAAAAGAGAGACGTTGCGATTCAAGTTAAGGTTGCCGAGGCTACTCGGGATGATCTGATTATCAAATTGCGATCGCCCGGGGAGGCGGTTACGGATAGAAAGATTGACATGAAAGCTGAAGTTGAAGGTGTTGTCGAACTTCTTAATGTCCAGGAGAGCCAGCATGTCAACAAAGGAGATGTTCTGCTCGAGTTGGATGATAAACCATACCGGTTGGATTATGAGAATGCCGAGGCAACCCGGTTGAAGTCGCTCTCGGAGCTCATACTGGATCAGCGGTTCTCCGATGTGGAGGAGGCAAGCGGGGGCAAAGAGGAAGAGATCGGCATTCTCGCCAAAAAACAATTCGATGAAGCGCGGGAACTCTATCAAAAAGGCCTTATCTCCAGAGAGGAATTTGAAAAGAGGTCACTGCAGTATGAAAGAGTGCTGATTGAATCGGGCGAAAAAAAAGATGAAGTCATGGCTGCCATGAAAGGATTGACACAGGCAGAGATCAACGTCAAAAAGGCGCAAATTGCCTTGGAAAAAACGAGAATTGCGGCTCCTTTTTCTGGGATTATCACGGATATCAAGGTTTCTCCAGGGGAAAACATAACAGTGGGCAGGGAGCTTTTCAAGTTGGTGAACATCAGCCGAATTCGTGTTCACGCCAGGGTGCTGGAGAGTGAAATTGGTAAGATGGCCGTTGGGCGGGAAGTAGATTTGCATTTCAGTGCCTACCCGGGAAAGCTCTTCAAGGGAAAGGTGAGCGCCATAAGTCCAGTGGTCAATCCCGAGGATAAAACATGCAAAGTGTTTGTGGATGTGGACAATCCCCAGGAAGAAATCAAGCCGGGAATGCATGCTGACGTGGAAATCACGGCGGAAATTCATAGAAATCGATTGCTCGTTCCTCAGGATGCCATCCTGACCAGATCAGGGCGAAAGCTGCTTTTTGTGGTTGAAGGGGGGTTGGCTAAATGGCGCTATGTTGAGGTCGGACTCGAAAATGAAAACTATGCCGAAATTTTGGATGGGGTGGAAGCGGGAGAACAGGTCATCATTGAGGGGCATTTCACTCTTGCCCACGATGCCAGCGTCAAAGTTGTGGAGTAGAAAATATGCAGGTCACCCAATTAAGTCTTGGATTTGAGTTGGCCGGCGACCATGTAGTGTTTGGACTCCATCTCGTTGATCCACACCCTGATTGTGGATAGGGGCGCATCGATCGATTCCTGGACTGCCTTTGTGATAGCTTTTAGCAGGGCTTTTTTCTGATCATCGGTTCTTCCCTTGAGGATATTGACTTCGATCAAAGGCATAACTCTCTCCTTAGAAAAACGTTCTGTCCTGATTATGCAAACATCTTGCCCTAGCTTATCTCACCTGATCCCGTTTCCGCAAGAGCATTTCCATTCCAGCATGCCTGCAAACTCTTCTGACCAAGCCCCTTCTGTTTGAGCCGCATACGTTTTTTGACCCTGGAAAAGCGAACCTGCATTTATCTCTGCCCAAGACCTCGACTCGACACTCCGCGGCTCAGATAGCTGGGAGCTTGTGGAGGGGCTTCGATAAAAACGGACTGTGCTTCGCTTACCCGTTGCCGCTAATCCCTCTATTCAGAGAATTGAGATGGTTTTCTATTTTAATTGAAACCTGACGGTAACGGTAAAGATAACACCTCTGGGGCGGCCGTTGATGATCATGGGCTCGTACATCCACTGCCGGACAGCGTCGATGGCTGCTTGATCAAGAAGGGGAATAGACCTGAGGACCTTGACCCTCTGAACTCGGCCGTAGATG